>Ga0115012_10000054_pt1 | contig 67986 bp, 68 predicted proteins | sample TroAtlMetagenome_FD_88706 | JGI IMG/M metagenome (GOLD analysis project Ga0115012, IMG submission 88706) | Marine eukaryotic phytoplankton communities from Atlantic Ocean - Tropical Atlantic ANT10 Metagenome | ecosystem: Environmental > Aquatic > Marine > Oceanic | place: Tropical Atlantic... | reverse complement strand
CCCGAGCGGGGGGCAGACAGCCCCCCTCCCGCGCATGTCACAAGCGCATACGCACATGGTCATCACAGCCCCTCCAGCTTGGCCGCGTCGAACCCGGCGCCGGGCAAAAGCTCCACCCCGGCCTTCGACATGCGCACCTCGACCCCGGCCTCGAGCAGCGCGGCCTTCATGCGGTCGACCTCCGAGAAATCCTTGCTCTCCATCGCCGCGCCGCGCACCGCCGCGAGCTTGTCCGCGAGCTGGTCGAGAACCTCGTATTTCTCGGGCTGTGTCCAACCAGAACCCAGCGTCGTGAGATCGAACCCAAGTAGTTCCAGCGAGCCCCGAAGAACGGGTCCATTCTTTTCTTTTGCCAGTCTGTGAAGAATTGAGATCGCTTTGGGCGTGTTAAGGTCATCAGCCAAAGCAGCAACGAATTCCTCGCTTGGCGCACCAAGCTCTTGGCCCACCGTGAGGCTGAGGAAGTGATCCAGCGTGTCTTTGGCTTGGCGCGCCTTCTCCGCCGTCCAGTCCATCGGCTTGCGGTAATGCGTGGACAGCATCACGAAGCGGATCACTTCGCCCGGGACCCCCGCCTGCCCGTCACGCCCCTCGAGCAGGTCATGCACGGTGAAGAAGTTGCCCAGCGACTTGGACATCTTCTTGCCCTCGACCTGCAGCATCTCGTTGTGCAGCCAGACCTTGGCGAAGCCGCCCTCGGGATGGGCGCAGCAGCTCTGGGCGATCTCGTTCTCGTGGTGCGGGAACATCAGGTCGTTGCCGCCGCCGTGGATGTCGAAACTTGCGCCCAGGAGCTCGTAGCTCATCGCCGAGCACTCGATATGCCAGCCCGGACGGCCCCGGCCCCACGGGCTCTCCCAGCCCGGCAGCTCGGGCTCCGACGGCTTCCACAGCACGAAATCCATCGGGTTGCGCTTGTAGGGCGCCACCTCGACCCGGGCGCCGGCGATCATGTCGTCGACCGAGCGGCCCGAGAGCCCGCCATAGGCCTTGTAGCTCTCGACCGCGAACAGCACGTGACCCTCCGCCTCGTAGGCGTGGCCCTTCTCGATCAGGCCCGCGATCATCGCGATCATCTGGTCGATGAACTCGGTGGCGCGCGGCATGTGGGTGGGCTCCATGACGCCCACCGCCGCCATGTCGTCCAGATACCATTGCGTGGTCTCGGCGGTGATTTCACCGATGCTGCGGCCGCTGGCCTGGGCGCGGGCGTTGATCTTGTCGTCCACGTCGGTGAAGTTGCGCACGTAGGTCACGTGCTCCGGCCCGTAGACCTGCCGCATCAGCCGGAACAGCACGTCGAAGACGATGGCCGGGCGCGCGTTGCCAAGATGCGCGCGGTCATAGACCGTCGGGCCGCAGACATAGATCCGCACGTTGTCCGGATCGATTGGCTCGAAGAGCTCCTTCTTCCGGGTCCGGGAATTGGTCAGCCAGATAGGGACGTCCATGGCGCGCTCCTTCGCACGAAGATCGCGGCGGGAGTAGCAACTTCATTTCTGGATTGGAATAGAAGACCGGCCCGCCGAAGAATTCAGCAGGTAATGCAGCAGATCCGAATAAGGGGTGCTTGCGTGGTCATGCCCCGCTCATACGCCGATGCGCGGCGTGCGTCCAGCCCTTCCGCCGAACGCACGCCCCGGTGTCTTCAAAGAGCCGTCAGCCGTAGCTCACCACCTCGTATTCCACACCGTCGGGGCCGTCGAAATAGAACCGCCGTCCCGGCTCGTAATCGGCATGGTTGTGCGGCGCAAAGCCCGCAGCCCGCACACGGGCCTCGGTGGCGTCGAGATCCTCGACCACCAGCCCGATATGGTTGAGCCCGCCCTGCCGGACGTAGCGCTCGGGATCGGTGAGGGTCTTGTCCGCGGGGCGGTAGAGCGCGAGGTAGTCGTCCTCGCCGCCCACATGCACCGACCAGCCGTCGCCGATGGCGGGCCCCTGCCAGCGGATGTGCCAGCCGAACAGCTCGCAGAGCAGCGCGGCGGTGGCGTCGGGATCGGGGACGGCGATGTTCACGTGTTCCAGTCGGGCGGTCATCTCGGGCTCCTTGCTGCCTCTTGATCTGATGGCAGGCAGGATCCGACCTCGAGTGCGGTTGAGGTCAAACGGAAAGTTTCATGCAGAACCGGCCACTTGCAAGCTTCGAGGCGCAGCAGCGCCAGCCCCTACACCCGAACGCCACCACCCCTGCGCCCGCGCCCGACCGGCCAGACCTCGAGCAGCCCCGCGGCTACGACCATGCCGCCGCCAATGATCTCCAACGTGGCCAGATGCTCGCCCGCCAGCAGCGCCGCCGAGACCGCGCCGACGATCACCTCGGTCTGCATCAGGATGCCGACGCGGGCCGGGTCGAGCCGCATGGTGGCCCACATCAGCGCCGCCAGCGACACGCCCCACCACAGGACCCCGGTGGCCAGCGCGAGGCTCAGAAGGCCGACGCCATTGTCGCGCAGCGAAAGCGCGGGAAAGGGCTCGAAGAACGGCGCAAGGGCCAGCCCGGCAAGTGTCGCGCCGATGGCGAACACGAAGGTCGCCGGGATCACGCCGAGATCGGATCGCACCCGGATGCCGGTGGTGCCCACGGCCCACAGGATGCCCGCGATCAGCGACATCCACTCGCCCACACCGCGCGGCATCGGCAGCGTGCCACCGGCGCTCAGCATCACCAGCAGCCCGGCGATGCCGATGAAGATCGCGACGATGCGCAGCGCCGGCGTGTGCCAGCCCATGACGTAGCGCGCGATCAGCACGCTCCAGACCGGGGTGAGGAAGTACAGAAGGATGATGATCGCCACCCGACCATAGACCAGCCCGATGGAGTAGAGGGTGAAGGCCGCGCCCCCCGCCGCGACCGAGAGCAGCCCGACCTTGTCGGCCCGCAGCAACGCACGCCAGCGCAGCGCGACCAGTGGCGCCAGCACGATCGCCGCCGTCACCGTGGCCAGCACCGTGCCCCAAGCCCCTGGCAAGCCGTGGTCGACCATCGCCCGCACCGGCATCCAGTAGAACCCCCAGAGCAGTCCGAACCCGGCCACCACCAGCGTGGCGATTGCGTTGATGCGATCCTGTGTCATGCGCTCACTCTTGCAAGGCCCCGCCCCGGCGCCAAGCCTGCGACGAGAAAACGGGCGGGACCGATGCTCCGGCCCCGCCCGCCTGGCGATTTACGATGCGGTTCCGGGCAGATGCGCCCGTCGCCGCCTACTGGTTGGCGCGCTCCGCCTCGAGCCGGCGATAGGCCGCCACGTTGGAATTGTGCTCATCCAGCGTTGTCGCGAAATTGTGCCCGTCCGCCGGATCGAGCGTCTTGGCGACGAAGTAGAGATAGTCGCTCTCGTCCGGGTTCAGAGCCGCCTCGATGCTGGCGCGACCCGGGTTGGCAATCGGGGTCGGCGGCAGGCCGGGGATGACGTAGGTGTTGTAGGGCGTCTCGGCGCGCAGCTCGGACTGGCGAATGCCACGCCCCAGCACACCCTGCCCGTTGGTGATGCCATAGATCACCGTCGGGTCGGTCTGCAGCCGCATGCCGCGCTCGAGCCGGTTGACGAAGACGCTCGCCACCAGCGGACGCTCCTCGGCGCCGCCGGTCTCCTTCTCGACGATCGAGGCCATGGTCAGCGCCTGCATCGGATCGTCGTAAGGCAGATCGTCGGCACGGTTTTGCCAGGCGGCCTCGAGGATCACCTGCTGGGCGTCTTCCATGCGGTCGATCAGGTCCGCGCGGCTGTCGCCCTTGGAGATCTCGTAGCTGTCCGGCGCCAGCGAGCCCTCGGCCGGGATCTCGGCAACCTCGCCTTCGAGGATGTCGACCTGCCCGAGCTCCTGCACCACCTGCCAGCTGGTCACGCCCTCGGCCAGCGCAACACGGAAGCGGGTGCCGACATCATCGCGGAAGCCGGCATAGTCCGCTGGCGCCGCCTCGGCTGGGTCGAACTCGAGCACTTCCTCGTAGCGGCCCGCCGCCGGGTCGAGCTCGCGCACCTGCACCTCGGCACTGTTGACGCCGATGCGGTAGACCACCTCGGTGCCGCAGGTCGAGGCACCGCCACGGGTGACGATATCGACGATCTCGGTCATTGAGGCATGCTCGGGCACGAGGAACGAGCCGGCCTTCAGCTGGCTCGTCTTGTCGGTATACTCGGCCCCGAGACGGAAGATCGTGCCCGACGAAATCGCCCCCTGCGCCTCGAGATCGCCCGAGACACGGGTGAAATTGCTGCCACTGCGGACCTGCAGGCAGATAGGCGCGTCAAGCGGACCCTCGGCGGCGTACTCGTTCTGCGCCCAGAGCAGCACGCCGCCCATGAGGAAGACGAGCACGACCAGGAAGGTCAGCGCGTTGGAGGCGATGTTCCGCCACATGTCAGTCGACCTTTCCGAAGATCACGCTCGCGTTGGTGCCGCCGAAGCCGAAGGAGTTCGACAGCGCGTAACTCACCTTGCGCTCACGCTTGGCATTGGGCGCGAGGTCGATCGGGGTCTCCACCGCCGGGTTGTCGAGGTTGATCGTCGGCGGCGCGACCTGATCGCGGATCGCGAGGATCGAGAAGATCGCCTCGATGGCGCCGGCGGCGCCCAGCAGGTGGCCGGTGGCCGACTTGGTCGAGGACATGGTCACGTTGGAAGCATGGTCACCAAGCAGCTTCTCGACTGCGCCAAGCTCGATCGTGTCGGCCATGGTCGAGGTGCCGTGAGCGTTGATGTAGTCGATCTGGTTCGCGTCGAGACCGGCGGATTTCAGCGCCGCCCCCATCGAGCGCAGCGCGCCGTCGCCATCCTCGGACGGCGCGGTGATGTGATAGGCGTCGCCCGAGAGGCCATAGCCCAGAACCTCGGCATAGATCTTCGCGCCCCGGGCCTTGGCGTGCTCGTATTCCTCAAGCACCACGATGCCCGCGCCCTCGCCCATGACGAACCCGTCGCGGTCCGCGTCATAGGGGCGGCTGGCCTTCTGCGGCTCGTCGGCACGCTTGGTGGAGAGCGCCTTGCAGGCGTTGAAGCCCGCGATGCCGATCTTGCAGATCGCCGCCTCGGCGCCGCCGGCAACCATGACATCGGCATCGCCGTACTTGATCAAGCGCATCGCGTCGCCGATGGCGTGGGCGCCGGTCGAGCACGCGGTGACCACCGAGTGGTTCGGGCCCTTGAAGCCGTACTTGATCGAGACCTGGCCCGAGATCAGGTTGATCAGGGCGCCGGGCACGAAGAACGGCGACACGCGGCGCGGGCCCTTCTGCTCCATCATGACGGCGGTGTTGGCGATCGAGTTGAGGCCACCGATGCCCGAGCCGATCAGAACGCCGGTGCGCTCGAGATCTTCCTTGTCGGTCGGGGTCCAGCCGGAATCCTCGACCGCCTGCTGGGCCGCTGCGAGACCGAAGAGGATGAAGGTGTCGACCTTGCGCTGTTCCTTCGGCTCCATATAGGCATTGGCGTTGAACTCGCCCTCGCCCTCGCCCAGCGGCACTTCGCAGGCATAGGTGGTTGCCAGCCCCTCGGGATCGAACCCAGTGATCCGACCGGCGCCCGACTGACCGTCGAGAATCCGTTCCCAGCTCTTTTCGACACCATCGGCCAGCGGCGTCACAAGCCCCAGCCCGGTAACCACAACGCGACGCATTGCTTGCCCCTTCCTCAGAATTCTTTCGTGGCCACGCTCTTACCCCGCCCGCCGGGGCGTCGGCAAGGGCATGAGGCCGGTTCAGGCCCAGTCCGGGCCGAGATCCGCCTTCGCTCGGTCGATCCAGTGCTCGCGCAGCCAGTCGCAGGGCTTGGAGTGGCGGATGATGCTGCCGTTCCAGCCCTCGAGCGCATCGGTCATCTTTGGGCGACCGTGGAAGCAGACCACGCGCGCATCCTCGGGAAGCCGCGGCGCGTGCATCCAATTGCCCGGGAACGGGTTGCAGTCGTACTTGAACGACACCACCCAAGGCTCTGGAATATATTTGAAACAGTCACGCTCCATCGCCTTGTGGCTGGTGTAGCGCTGCTCGGATCCGCGCGCAGCCTCGACCTCGCGATAGGCGTTCTTGGCGATGTCCTCGTAGAGGAACCCGTGCAAGGCGGGATCGAAGCGGAATACCGAGCCATGGCCGGTGGGCCGGCCCTTGCGCTTCTCGGTCCAGTCCTGGCGCATCGCCACCATGCCCGGCGCCATGTCGTGAATCTCGTCGAGGCTGCCGGTGATGACAACATCGAGATCAAAGCCCAGGAACGGCCCCTCGAGATCCGGCACAAGCCCGGGGCGGAACAGCGAGACCTTGCGCATCGCGCCCTGCCTGTTGGCCACCGCCAGCGCCGAGGCCATACGGTCGGCAAAGGGCTCCACCGGCAGCTGCAGCACCTCGATATCCGGGTGCAGCCCCTCGGCGTGCTCGGTCATGCAGAAGAAGCGCACGGGGCGTGAGATGTTGCGGCGGACGCCGGAATACAGCCGGTTGACGTATTCCGGGCCAAAGAGCGTGCCCCATTTGATGCAGATGATGTTGGCGCGTTCGGTCACGGACCCCTCCTGTGCGGGTTTGCCCGCGCTTTAGCTCAAACCTCGCCCCGGTGCCATCCCGTTGAGCGCGCGACCGCGCAGACGCCCCCCCTGCGTCGCGGTGACCGCCAAGCCGAAGGCGAAGGCCGCCAGCCCTGTGGACCGGCAGGATCGCGCTGGAAACCGAATGAGGGATTGGCATTCGCTCACAAGCCATATACACGGTGAGGGCTTACGTTTTTCTATGTCGACCACTGTCTCCCTTACACGGCGCTCAGTCTATCGATCCGGACGGACATTGCCACGCTACCGCATCCTGCGGGTAGAATTTTTAGAGGAGACCACGGATATGGCCACTGGCACCGTGAAATGGTTCAACACCACCAAAGGTTTCGGCTTCATCGCACCCGACGCGGGCGGCAAGGATGTGTTCGTGCACATCTCGGCTGTCGAGCGCGCTGGCCTCACCGGCCTGTCGGACGACCAGAAAGTGACCTACGACGTCGAAGCTGGCCGTGACGGCCGCGAGTCGGCATCGAACCTCGCCCTCGCCTAATCGGCGCAGCGACGCGAAAAAAGAACGCGGTCCTCTTCGGAGGGCCGCGTTTTTTGTGCCTTCAAGGTCGTGCAGAAGGTCGGACGCGCCCTGCCGTCGGCAAGGCGCGCAACAAAGGGTCAGGCGGCGGGCATCCGGCGCTCGACAATCTCTGCCCACCACGAGCAGCCCGCCGGGATCACCTCGTCGTTGAAGTTGTATTCCGGGTTGTGCACATCGGCGCTGTCGCCGTTGCCCACGAGGATATAGGCGCCGGGGCGCTCCTCGAGCATGTAGGCGAAATCCTCGCCGCCCATGGTGATCGGCGCGTCGCGGTCGCAGGCACCCGCGACCGCCTCGGCCACGTCGGCGGCGAACTCGGTCTGCGCCTCGCTGTTGACCATCGCCGGGTAGCCCGGCAGCCACGTGATCTCGGCCTCACAGCCAAAGGCCGTCGCGGTGGCGGCGACCAGCGCCTTGATACGCTCCTCGCCGAGCTCGCGGTTGGTCTTGGACATGGTGCGCATGGTGCCGCGGAACATCACCGAGGCCGGGATCACGTTGAACGCCTTCGACGAGCTCTCGATGCCTGTGACCGAGATTACCATCTGGTCGTCGGGGTCGGAGTTGCGGCTGACGATGCTTTGCAGTGCGGTGACGATATGGGAGGCCGTGACCAGCGGGTCGATGGCCTGATGCGGCTTGGCGCCGTGACCACCCTTGCCCTTCACGTTGATCTCGAACTGGTCGGTGGCCGCGAAGAACGCCCCCGGACGGATACCAAAGCTGCCCGCGGGCATTCCCGGCCAGTTGTGCATGCCATAGACTTCCTGGATGCCCCAGCGCTCCATCATGCCGTCTTCGCACATCTCGCGACCGCCGCCGCCACCCTCTTCGGCGGGTTGAAAGATCACCACAACAGTGCCGTCGAAGTTACGGGTTTCGCTCAGATATTGCGCCGCACCGAGCAGCATCGCGGTGTGACCGTCATGGCCGCAGGCGTGCATCGCGCCCGGCGTCTTGGAGGCATAGTCGAGCCCGGTCACCTCGTGGATCGGCAGAGCGTCCATGTCGGCGCGTAGGCCGATCACCTTGCCGGCGCTGTCGCTCTTGCCCTTGATGATGCCCACCACACCGGTGCGGCCGATGCCCTCGACCACCTCGTCGCAGCCGAAGGCGCGCAGCTTCTCGGCCACGATGCCCGAGGTGCGGTGGGTTTCGAACAGGATTTCGGGGTGCTCGTGCAGGTCACGGCGCCAGGCGGTGATGTCCTGATGCAGTTCGGCGAAGCGGTTCTTGACGGGCATTCTTGGGAAGCTCCCTGTTATTTGATCATTTTCCGAGACCCTGCCACCGCGCGACGGGCCCTGCAAGCGGACCGCGGCGGAAGCCGGTGTTCCCCGGCGAGCCGGGCCAGTGAAAGACCCGGAACTGATTGGGCATAAGGATTTATGAACAGCTACTTGTCATGACTTCTTCATACCACATGAGAGCATCACCTTTGGCCGAACATGCTCAGAGGTTGGGCCCGGTGACCAGTTTCGAGCCGTCCGAGAAGCGCGACAGCCGGAAACGACTGAGATCGTGCCCGGGGTCCGTGCCCTGCGCAAGCGCCACCGCGATGCGCCCGAAGGCCGGGCCGATGCCGAAGCCGTGGCCGCACATGCCGGTCACCACGGTGAGGCCCGGCAGCGCTTCGCAGCGGTCGACCACCGGCACCACGTCGGGCAGCACGTCGATCATGCCGGCCCAGCTCGCCTGCAATGGCGCTTCGCCCATCTGCGGGAAATGCTGGCCAAAGCGCGCACGACAGTCGGCAACCTTGGCGGCGTTGGGTTGGGGCGACAGGATGCGCATCCGCTCGAACGGCGTTTCCTCGTCGTCGGACCAGCGCCGCGGCGTGCCCCATGCATCCGGGTAGCCCGCCGGCGCCATGGTCTTGAGGCGCACGTCGAACTCGCCAGAGACCGCCAGCGGCAGGTAGGTGCGCAGCGCACGGAACGCGTCAGGCCCGATGAAGAGCTCGGAAAACGCCGCCGGCGCAAGGGTGTAGCCGCCGTCGGCGCGGGGCCGGAAGGCCAGCTTGTCGTCGACGGCGGCGGTGTTGACGCTTTGCGGCAGGCGTTCGGTCGCCATCGCGGTCGAGCGCACAGAGAGCTGCGGGATCTTCACACCGTGCCGACGCAGGAAGAGCGAGGACCACGCGCCGCCTGCCAGCACCGCTCGGCTGCAGCGGATGCGGCCGGACTCGGTGATGACGCCGGTGACTTCGCCGCCCTGCATGTCGAGCCCGCGCACCGCGCAGCGCTCGCGGATCACCGCCCCGCTGGCCACCGCCAGCCGCGCCAGCTCCGGCACCGCAACCCACGGCTCGCCCTTCATGTCGGTGGGTGTGTGCAGCGCTCCGACCCACGGGCTGTCCTCGGCGCCAAGCAACGCCTTGGTGGCCGCCGCATCGAGCAGTTCCGAGGACACGCCAAGCGGCTTGGCCTCGTCGAGCCAGCCGGCGAATCCCTGCATGTCTTTTTCGGAGCGGGCGAGATAACTCACGCCCACCGTCCGCACACCGAGCTTGCCGCCGCAGTCCGCATCCAGCTCCGACCAGAGCTGCTGTGCCTCCAAGGCGATCGGGATCTCGGCCATGTCGCGGCCCTGTACCCGGATCCAGCCCCAATTGCGCGAGCTCTGCTCTGCCGCCACGCGGCCCTTCTCGAGCAGAACCACCGACAGACCTGCGCGGGCTGCATACAGCGCTGTGGACACGCCGACGACGCCGCCGCCGATCACGACCAGGTCGCAGGCCTCGGGCAGAGCGCCGACATGCTCGACCGGACCCTCGTCACGGAACGGGAAGACCACGCTCATGCCAGCCGCTCCAGCAGGCGCTCCATGAAGGCCTGCCCCGCGTCGAGCTGCGCAATCTCGATATATTCATCGGGCTTGTGGGCGATGGCGATGTCCGAGGGGCCGCAGACCACGGCGTCGTAGCCAGCCGCCTGGAAATGACTGGCCTCGGTGCCGTAGCTCACCTGCATCACGCCGTTGTCGCCAGTGACCTGCCGCACCAGCTCTTCGGCGCTGTTGTTCTGCACCGGCACAAGCGGCGGCAGTTCGAAGAGCGTCTCCACCTCGATCCACGCCTCTGGGCAAACCGCCTGCATCTGCGCCTCGATCTCGGCGACCTTGTCCATCAGGCGCCGCTCCCAGTGCTTCGGATCTTCGCCCGGCACGACACGGAATCCGAAGCCGAACTCGCAATCCTTGGCGGTGATGTTGTGCGCCGTCCCGCCCTGGATCTGGCCAACATGCAGGTTGGTATAGGGCGGGTCGAACAGCGCCGCGATCTCGTCGGGCGTGGCGGCGGCATTCTCGGCGTTCACCTCGTTGGCCCACTCGATCAACTTGGCGCCATACATGATCGCCGACACGCCTGTATGCAGGATCGAGCTGTGCACCTCGACGCCATGCACATGCACCCAGAAGGTCAGCCCGCCCTTGTGGCCCGTCACCGCCTTCATCTCGGTCGGCTCGCCGACGATCACCGAGGCGGCCTTGGGCAGCGCCGCACGCATCGCCTCGGCCACGTCCTTGCCGCCCATGCAGCCGATCTCCTCGTCGTAGCTCAGGGCGATCTGCAACGGCGTCGTCACCCCGCGATGCTGCGCCTCGACCATGGCCCAGACCGCAAGCGCGTCGAAGCCCTTCATGTCGGTCGAACCGCGCCCGTAAAGCTTGCCGTCGCGCTCGGTGAGCACCCACGGATCCGAGCTCCACGCCTGCCCGTCCACCGGCACCACGTCGGTATGGCCCGACAGAATGACGCCGCCGTCGACCTCGGGGCCCACATGGGCGAAGAGCGCCGCCTTCAGGTCCGGCTCGGCCGGCTTGGCGTGGCGCTGGCTGTCGATGCCGTGGCTGGCAAGGTAGTCCGAGACCCAGTCGATCAGCGGCAGGTTGCTGTCACGGCTGACGGTCGGAAAGCTCACCAGTTTCTCGAGGATCTCGCGGGGCGAAAGGCGGGTCGGCATCGGGGCTCCTTCGTTTGTCTGCAAATGGCCTACGCTGCCCGGGACCGACGGGCAAGTGGGGCGCGCGCGAGGCAGTCTCCGGTCCCGCGCCCTGCCCGCTTTCGCAGCGTTCAGGGCCGCGCGAGATCGAGCACCACGGGATGATGGTCCGCGGGCCAGACGCCGTCCACCCGGATCTGCGGAACGTGCGGGCCACCCACGCCGCGCAGCCCGGGGCTGTGGCCGATATGGTCGATGGCCGGCAGCAGGTGCAGACCACGGTCCAGGTGATAGGTTGCGCCAGGCACCTCCGGAAACCGCAGCCCGGCGGCTTCGAGGCTCTCCATGACCTCCCAGCCCGCGAAGGCGTTGAAATCGCCGGCAAGCACCACCGGCGTGCCGGAGTCGATCACCGGGCGCAAGCGGTCCGCGATCAGCTCGGCCGACAGCCGCCGGTTGCTAGCGCTGCGATATTCGAGATGCACATTCATCACCCGAAAGACATCACCCCCGCCGCGCGGTCGGAACGCGGCCCAGGAGGCAAAGGCCGGCCAGGAGCCGTCGAAGGTCCGCGAATAGATCACGTCGGGCGTGTCGGAGAAGAAGAACCAGCCCTGATCCACCAGTTCCAGCTTGCCGGTGCGATAGAAGATCGGCTGGGTCGAGGGAAACGTCCGCCAATCGCCGATCGCCGCCGCCTCATAGCCGCTCAGCCGATCGAGCAGGTAGCGGCGGGCGAGGTTGTCGGTATCGGCATTACCGCCGCGAAAACTCTCCATCTCCTGAAACGCGACGACATCGGCCTCGAGCGCCTCGACCGCCGCACCGAGCGCCGGCTTGCGCCGCTCCCAGCCGGCGCGGCTCCAGCGTCCCTCACCCTGCCCGCGCAGGTCGATGTAATGCACGTTGAGCGTTGCAATCCGCAGCGCGTCCTCGGGCGGTGGCGGCAGCGCATCGCCCTCGCTGAGGCGGATCTGCTGGGCGCAGGCGACGAGCGCAATCAGCGCCAACGCCGCCAGAAGCCCCTTGCCGATGCTCCGCACCACACGCATGGCCAGCGTCAGTGCCGGTACTGCGGCTCTTCGGCGTCGAGCTGACGGCGGATCGCGGCGAGGTGCAGGCGCGCGGAATCCTCGTCACCCTCGCGCATCTGCTCGTAGGCGGCCTGCGCCACGTCATGTGGCACCGGCAGCACCTTGCGCCCCGTCGACATGGCGAGCGTCTGCACCTCGGCGGCACGCTCGAGATAGTAGAGATCGTCCCACGCCTCGGCGATACTTGGCGCCAGAACCATGACGCCGTGATGCTTCATGAAGACGATATCGGCCTCGCCCACGGACCCGGCGATGCGCGCACCCTCGGCGTTGTCGAGGGCGAGCCCGTTGTAATCCACGTCCACGGCGGTGCGACCATAGAACTTGAGCGCGGTCTGGCCAGCCCAGATCAGCGGGTCGCCCTCGGTCATCGACAGCGCCGTGGCGTAGGGCATGTGGGTGTGAAAGGCGACCTTGGCACGCGGCAGGCGGCGGTGCATCTCGGCATGGATATAGAAGGCCGTCGCCTCGGGCTGGCCCGCGCCCTCGACCACGTTGCCCTCGAAATCGCAGATCAGCAGCGACGAGGCGGTGATCTCGCGGAAGGCAAAGCCGTAGGGATTCACGAGGAACAGGTCCTCATGCCCCGGCACCACCGCCGAGAAATGGTTGCAGATGCCTTCCTCGAAGCCGTAGCGCGCCGCCATGCGGAAACAGGCGGCGAGATCCTCGCGCGCCGTGCGGATCGCGTCGGTGGCAAGGTCGGGCCGGTTGCTGAGCGCCGGAGCGGCCTGTGTCGCGGTGGTGAGGCTGTGGGCCATGGGTTGTCCTGTTGGTTCGGTCTTTGGTTGCGTGACAGGACAGGCTCCCCCCGCCTCGCTGCCGCGAGGCCCTGCGCGTGCCGCTCGGTCAGTAGCCGCTGTCAGAGGTCAGCACGAGATGCCCGGGCGAAACCTCGCGGTAGGTGTTGGGCTCGGGCTCGTAGCCCACCGGGTGGATGGGCGACGGGATCGGCTTGAAGTTGAGGTCCTTCTCGGACTTGCGCCGGTGCGGATCGGCCACCGGCACCGCCTTCATCAGCGCCTGCGTGTAGGGATGCTGAGGATTCTCGAACACCGCCGCGCGCGGGCCGATCTCGACGATGCGGCCAAGATACATGACGCCCACGTTGTGGCTCACGCGTTCGACCACAGCCATGTCGTGGCTGATGAAGAGATAGGACAGTCCCAGTTCGGCCTGCAGCTCCATCATCAGGTTCACCACCTGCGCCTGCACCGACACGTCGAGCGCCGAGACCGCCTCGTCGGCGACGATGAGCTTGGGGTTGAGCGCCAGCGCGCGGGCGATGGCGATGCGCTGACGCTGGCCGCCCGAAAGCTCGTGCGGATAGCGGCGCATGAAGCTGCGCGGCAGCTCGACCCGGTCGAACAGCATCTCGACGCGGTCCATCATCTCGGAGCCGGCGTGGCTGCCGAAATTGCGCATCGGCTCGGCGACCTGGTCGGCGAGCTGCATCTGCGGGTTCAGCGAGGCGAAGGGATCCTGGAAGATCATCTGCATCTGCCGGCGCTCATCGCGCAGCATGTTGGGGCCGAGCCCCATCACATCGACCCCGTCGAGCGAGATCCGGCCGCGCATCGGCTCAACCAGACGAAGAATCGAACGCCCTGCCGTGGATTTCCCACATCCCGATTCGCCCACGAGGCTGAGCGTCTGCCCCTTGTTCAGGGTGAAGCTAACATCCTCAACCGCATGCACATTTGCCACAGTCCGGCGGAAAAATCCGCCTTTGACCGGGAACCGCGTCGTGAGGTTCTCAACCTGGAGCAGAGGCTGATCCGTGCCCGTGATCGGTTTGATCTCGTCCTGCTCGTGCCCGAGCAGCTTCATCGGCTCGGGCAGCGGCTTGCCCTTCATCTCGCCGAGCTTCGGCACGGCCGCCAGCAGCGCCTTGGTATAGGGGTGCTGCGGGTTCTCGAAGATCTCTTCGACGGTGCCTTCCTCGACCTTTCTGCCGCGGAACATCACCACCACGCGGTCGGCCATCTGCGCCACGACCGCCATGTCGTGGGTGATGAACATCACCGCTGTGCCCGTCTCGCGCTTGAGCCGGTCCATAAGGGCGAGGATTTCGGCCTGGATCGTCACGTCGAGTGCGGTCGTCGGCTCGTCCGCGATCAGCAGGCGAGGCTTGCAGGCCAGCGCCATGGCGATCACCACACGCTGGCGCATACCGCCCGAAAGCTCGTGCGGGTACTGCTTGAGCCGGCGCTCGGGCTCGGGGATGCGCACCTGCTGCATCAGTTCGAGCGCGCGCGCCTGCGCCTGTTCCTTGCTCATGTCGCGGTGCACGCGCAGCCCCTCGGTGAGCTGGCGCTCGATGGTGAAGACCGGGTTCAAGGCGGTCATCGGCTCCTGGAAGATCATGCCGATCTCGTTGCCGCGGATGTCGCGCATCAGATCCTGATCGGCCTTGGCCAGATCGAGCTCGTCGCCGTCCTTGCGATCAAAAATGAGGCGCCCGTTGGCGATCTCGCCCCCGCCGAACTCGATCAGACGCATGAGAGAGAGCGACGAAACCGACTTTCCCGAGCCCGACTCGCCGACGATACAGACGGTTTCCCCCGGCCCGACGTCGAAGCTGACGTCTTCCACGCCGGCAACGGTGCCGTCTTTCGTCTCAAATTCGACCCGAAGTTTCTCGATCCGGGCGATGGCGTTGTCGAGCATCCATTTTCTCCTGAGATGGCGGATGCCAAAGCTAAGGGCAGGTTTTGGACGGTGTCAAACCCTGCTATCAGGTTCCGCCAAGGCAGTGCTTGCATTTTCATCTCGTTCTGTTTTCGATACCGGTCATGATCGGGATGGACGAGGGACCCGGCGATCGGTGACGGTCGTTCGTGTCCAAACGGACTCCGCTTTCAGACAAAACCAAAAAGCCGGCCAAAGCGCCGGCGTCCAACGAGGAGAACCCCATGACGCTCAAGACCCTATTGCTAGGGGCTGTCGCCACCGGTGCACTTGCCCCCGCAGCCTTCGCCGAGCGCGGCGAGGACGGGCACGTCAACATCATCTATTGGCAGGCGCCGTCCATCATGACGCCTTACCTGTCGAGCGGCACCAAGGATATCGAAGCCTCGTCGCTCGTGCTCGAGCCGCTGGGCCGCTACACCGAGACCGGCGAGCTGGTCCCCTACCTTGCGGAAGAGATCCCCACCGTCGAGAACGGCGGCGTGTCCGAGGATCTCAAGTCGATCACATGGAAGCTGAAGGAGGGCCTGCTGTGGTCCGACGGCAGCCCGGTGACCTCGGCCGACGTGAAATTCACCGCCGACTACTGCATGGATCCCGAAGGCGGCTGCGCGCAGCTGGCCAAGTTCGACCACATTGCGTCGATCGACACCCCCGATGACCTGACCGTCGTGGTGAACTTCGACGAGGCGATGCCGAACCCCTACGGCCCCTTCATGGGCGGCCAGTCCCCGATCCTGCAGAAGGCACAGTTCGAGAGCTGCACGGGCGCTGCGGCGTCGACCTGCACCGAAGCAAACTTCAACCCGATCGGCACCGGCCCCTTCGTCGTCGACGAGTTCAAGCCGAACGACGTGATCTCGCTCTCGGCCAACCCCAACTATCGTGACCCGGCAAAGCCGGCCTTCGCGACCGCCACGCTGAAAGGCGGCGGCGACGCGGAAGCGGCTGCGCGTGCGGTGCTGCAGACCGGCGAGTTCGACTATGCCTGGAACCTGCAGCTTGCGCCCGACGTGCTCGCCTCCATGGCAGAAGGCGGCCAAGGCACCCCGGTTTCGGCCTTCGGCACCCTGGTTGAGCGCCTCGAGATGAACATGACCGATCCGTCGCCGGACCTTCCGGAAGGCGAACGCTCGACCGTCGCGCATCCGCACCCGATCCTGTCCGACTTCAACGTCCGCAAGGCGCTGTCGATGGCCATCGACCGTGGGCTGCTGACCGAGATCGGCTATGGTCAGGCCGGCCGTCCGACCTGTAACCTCGTTCCCGCGCCGGCGCTCTACGCCTCGGACAACGAGGAATGCCTGACTCAGGATCTCGAAGGCGCCAAGGCGCTGCTCGAGGAAGCCGGCTGGACTGACAGCGATGGCGACGGTGTGCGCGAGAAGGACGGCATGAAGCTGTCGCTGCTCTACCAGACCTCGACCAATGCCGTGCGCCAGGACTTCCAGGCCCTGATCAAGGACTGGTGGAACCAGATCGGCGTCGAGACCGAGCTGCGCAACGTCGACTCGTCGGTGTTCTTCGGCGGTGACCCGGGCTCGCCCGACACCTTCCAGAAGTTCTATGCGGACGTCGAGATGTACGCCAACAACTTCGACGGCACCGACCCGCAGTCCTATCTGCAAATGTACCGCTGCGGCAACGAGCCGAAGCCGTCCTCGCAGTGGCAGGGTGAGAACATCAACCGCTTCTGCAACGAAGAGTACGATGCCCTTCTCGACGAGCTGGCGAAGACCGGCGAGCTGAGCAAGCGCGGCGAGATCGCCAAGCAGCTGAACGACATCATCACCAAGGAAACGATGACGATCGTTCCGCTGGTCGACCGTGGTCGTGTCTCGGCGCACTCCAACACGCTTGGTGGCGTGGTCCTGAACACCTGGGACAGCGAGCTGTGGAACGCGGCCGACTGGTACCGCATCGACGGCTGATCCTGTGACACGCACGCCTCCGCCCTGCGCGGGGGCGTGCCCCTTTTTGGAAGGTCTGCTAATGACCTCACCTCTCGGGAGCCCCGATCTCGGCCCGCGCGGCCGGTTCCCCTTTTCGGCCGCTGTCGCCGCATGGTGTCAGCCGCTGCCGCTGCACGGGCCCAACAACAAAGACACGGAATTCATGACGCATACAGCCCGCATCCATGACCGGTGCCGGACGCTGCCGCTGCAATCGCAGCGGCGCCGCGCCAGCGCCCCCGCCAGCGAGGTCCGCCCATGCTGACCTATGCGATCCGCCGCCTCGTCCTTTCGGTGCCCACGCTGCTGTTCATCAGCTTCGTGATCTTCATGCTGCTGCAGCTCGCGCCGGGGGATCCCATGGCGCAGGTGCCGCTGACCGTGCCGCCCGAGGTCAAGCAGAAGATGCGCGAGGCCCTCGGCGTCGGGGAGCCCGCACTGGTGCAATACTGGAAATGGCTGGTGCAGGTCTTCTGGACCGAGCCCAAGGTGTTCATCGACTGGCTGACCCGAGACAGTTTCCTCCTCGGCTGGCTGCCCGACACGAACCTTTACCAGGGCGAGCTGCGGGTCATCTCGTGGCAGACCCGGTCGCCGGTGATGGACATCGTGCTGCAGCGCATCCCGCAGACCCTCTGGGTCGTGGGCCTGAGCTACGTGGTGGGTGTGCTGATCGCGCTGCCGATCGGCATCTACTCGGCCTACCGGCAGTATTCGGTCTTCGACCAGGCGGGTACCTTCGTCACCATGGTCGGCTTCTCGATCCCGCCGTTCTTCACCGGCCCCCTGCTCATCGTGATTTTCTCGGTCTACCTTGGCTGGTTCCCGTCGATCTACGACACCACCCACGTCGTGAACGACTGGGAGAGCTTCAAGTACCAGCTCAGCCAGATGATCATGCCGGTGATGGTGCTGGCGCTGCAGACAACGGCGCAGCTGAGCCGTTACATGCGCGCCTCGATGCTCGACAACCTCAACCAGGACTACGTGCGCACCGCGCGCGCCAAGGGCCTGAGCGAGGCGGTCGTTGTGATGGTGCACGTGCTGCGCAACTCGATGATCCCGGTGATCACGGTGATCGCGCTTGGGGTTCCGGCAATCTTCGGCGGCGCCATTATCACCGAGAACGTCTTCAAGGTGAACGGCATCGGCCAGTTGCTGATCACGGCGCTCTTCGCCAACGACCTTCCCATGGTCATGACGCTGACCTTCATCTTTGCGTTCCTGATCGTGATGTTCAACCTGATCGCCGATATCCTCTACGGCCTTCTCGACCCGAGGATCCGCTATGACTGACAGCCCGCAAGACGACGTGATCCTCGCCGAGGGCGCCAAGGCCGCGCCGATCGAGGCACTCAAGGACAAGGGCCCGATGGCGCCGCCGCGCTCCAAGTGGCGCGACGTGTGGGAGCAGTTCCGCAAGCACAAGGGTGCGATGATGGGGGCGTTCTTCCTCTTCTTCATCACCTTCGGCGTGCTCATCGGCCCCTACCTCTGGACCCTCGATCCGCAGGCGCTCGACATCCGCAACAAGGACATGCGGCCGATCTACACCGCGATCTGGAACAGCGAGGCCGATGTCGGCTGGAACCACCCGCTGGGCTCTGATCAGCTTGGCCGCGACAACCTCTCGCAGCTGATCGCCGGCGGTCGGGCATCGATGGCGGTGGGCTGGGCGGCGATGCTGCTGTCGCTGGTCATCGGCACCGGCGTGGGCGTGATGGCGGGCTTCTTCAAGAAGCTCGACGGCCCGCTGATGCGCCTCACGGACCTGTTCCTGTCGCTGCCGATCCTGCCGCTTCTGCTGGTCGCGGTGACGCTGTTCCGGCAACCGCTGCGCGCCAATTTCGGACCCGAGGGCGGCATGTTCATCCTGATCGTGACGGTGGTCGGCATCACCTCGTGGATGCCCACGGCGCGCATCGTGCGCGGCGACGTGCTCGCCCTCAAGGAGCGGGAATTCGTGCTCGCGGCGCGCTCCATCGGCACCCAGCCGTTCAAGATCATCAAGCGGCACCTTCTGCCCAACGTGCTGTCGCCGATCATGGTCTCGGCGACGCTGGGCCTTGCCACTGCGATCATCACGGAATCGGCGCTGAGCTTCCTCGGCGTGGGCTTCCCGTCGGACTTCCCCACCTGGGGCAAGATGCTGGCCGACGCGGTGGCGCGGATGGAGGACTTCCCCGAGCGGGTGTTGCTGCCCGGCGTGGCGATCTCGCTGACGGTGCTGGGTGTGAACTATCTCGGCGACGGCCTGCGCGACGCGCTCGACCCGCGCATCCGCGGCCGCTGACGCGGAACACCCTGCAAGATCATAAGGGGCGGGAGATCATCTCCCGCCCCTTTTTCTTTGGCTCATCGTGATTGACTGGTGCGGTGCCCGCGGCCGTTCGAACGGACAGAATGCAGTGCTGAGACCCTGCCCCCAAAGCAGCCGAAGGCCGCGCCATCCCTTCTCTGTATTGCGCTGGCCCCGACTTGTTCAGGCCCATTGACCTGACAGGCATCTCTGGGTGGGAACGCTCGGGGTGATCGCACGGGGATGCGGACCCGCCCCGATCGGGGCGGCGGCGCCTACAGCTCCTCGCGGGGCTCGAGCTGCCCCAGAGACAGCACTGGGCCGGTTGCCACGCCGGTCGGAGACCCGCCGAGCGGTTCTTCCGAGATCGCGACGGTGGCGCCCGGAAGCTGGGCAGCGATCTCGTCGGAAACCGGTATCTCGGTCAGCTGCTCGCGGTCCACCAAGCCGATGGAGACCGGTGGACTCTCGGGATCGGCGATCAGCCAGATCTCGAAGGACCGGTCGGCGGGGTAGTCACCCGCATCGCGGCGCACCATGAAGGTCTGACTGTCGGGCGCGTAATGCGCCAGCATCACCAGCCCGCGCGACGGCGTCTCGAGATCGGCCCAGAGATCGGGCTCGTCGCTCGATTGCAGCAACCCGCCGAACATCGCCATCCAGGCAATGGCCGCGGCGGCCACGGCGCCAAGGAAATACGGCAGGATCTGTTGCCAGAGCGGCGCGCGCGGCTTTCCGAAGAGCTGTGCCTCGGTGCGGCGCAGGATTTGCGGCGGCGGCGCGACTTCTTCGATGTCATCGGTGAAGGCGGCGAAATACGCCTCCCACGCCTCGACATCCTGCTGCAGCGCCTGATCCTGGACAAGCTGCGACTCGAAGGCGCGCAGTTCGTCCTCCGGCAGCAGCCCGAGGACATACTCCGCCGCCGCGGCTTCCCAGCCGCCCGGTAGATCCGTATCCTCAGGCCCGCTCATCGGCTCAGGCACTCCCTCAGTTGCATCAGGCTGCGGCGCAGCCAGGTTCGTACAGTGTTGAGCTTGACGCCGGTGGCATCGGACAGCTCGTTATAGGTTGCGCCTTCGAGATAGGCGCGACGCACCATCTCGGCGCGCTCGGGCGGCAGCTCGGCCATGCAGCCGAACAGGGCTTCTGCCTCGGCCCGCGACTGCAGCTGTTGCGCCGGCCCGGGGCCCGGATCGGCGATCATCTCGGCCGCATCGATCGGATCCTGCTTGCGCCGCTCGCCTGCATCGCGCTTGCGCCGGCGGTCGATCGCAGCATTGCGCGCCAGCGTGATCAGCCAAGTCATCGGGGAAAACCCGTTGACCCGGTACTGGCCAGCCCGCGCCCAGATCTTGCAATAAACGTCCTGCAGCGCCTCTTCAGCCAGCGCCCTGTCGTTCAAGACACGCAGGCAAACGCCAAAGAGTTTCGCCGCTGTCCGATCATAAAGTGACCGGAACGCCGCGCGGTCGCCCATGGCGATCCGGGCGATCAGGTCTTCAATCTCGGCTTGCGGGGTGGTCACGTGCTGGGGTGCCTGGCTTGGGTCGTTTCTTGCCGGCAGCCTAACGAGATGGCGCAGCGTTGCAATCCCTATCCGCGCCGCTCTGCCGCTCTTGCCACTGCCGGAGATATGGGGCACCACGGGGCAAAGCGTTTTACAGATCCGACAGAGGCCCGCCATGAGCAGTGATATCGACGTCAATGCGAAACCGACCGAGGAGATCGAGGTCCGTGAGGTCTTCGGCATCGACACCGACATGGTGGTGCACGGCTTCCCCGAGCGCACCGACCGGGTGCCGGACATCGACAGCACCTACAAGTTCGACCCCGACACCACGATGGCCATCCTTGCGGGCTTCCGCAACAACCGCCGGGTGATGATCCAGGGCTACCACGGCACCGGCAAGTCGACCCATATCGAGCAGGTCGCGGCGCGGCTCAACTGGCCCTGCGTGCGCGTCAATCTCGACAGTCACATCTCCCGGATCGACCTGATCGGCAAGGACGCGATCAAGCTGGTCGACGGCAAACAGACCACCCAGTTCCAGGAAGGCATTCTTCCTTGGGCGCTGCGCAACCCCACCGCCATTGTGTTCGACGAATACGATGCGGGCCGTGCCGACGTGATGTTTGTCATCCAGCGGGTGCTCGAGACCGACGGCAAACTGACCCTGCTTGACCAGAACCAGGTCATCACCCCGCACAAGCATTTCCGCATTTTCGCCACCGCCAACACCGTTGGCCTTGGCGATACCACGGGCCTGTACCACGGCACCCAGCAGATCAACCAGGGCCAGATGGACCGCTGGTCGCTGGTGGCGACGCTGAACTATCTCAGCATCGATGCCGAGACCAACATCGTTCTCAGCAAGGCGCCGCATTACAACACCGAGAAGGGCCGCAAGACCGTGCGCCAGATGGTGACGGTGGCCGATTTCACCCGTCGCGCCTTCATGAACGGCGAGCTCTCGACGGTGATGTCGCCGCGGACCGTGATCGCGTGGGCCACCAATGCCGAGATCTTCCGCAACATCGGCTACGCCTTCCGCCTCTCCTTCCTCAACAAGTGCGACGAGCTCGAGCGCCAGACCGTGGCCGAGTTCTACCAGCGCTGCTTTGACGAGGAACTCCCGGAAAGCGCTGCTAGCCTCAGCCTCGCCTGATCCGCGTCTGCGAAAGACATGAACGGGCCGCGCTTCTGACCGGAGGCGCGGCCTTTGTCTTGCGCAGGCGTTGCGGCCTCCGCCCGCCTGATTTTTTGACCATCGGGTCAGAAAACCCCAAATTCCGCTAGGTGGGATTAATCAGTTTGCGCTAATGTTCAAAACATGGGCGCTTTGAAAACATTTCTCTGCGGCGCTCTCGTCGCCCTCGTGACGGCTTCCGCATCGGAAGCCGTTCCGGCGCAGACGGCCGAACGCGTCCGTCTTTTCGCCAGTTGCGCTGGCCGCCTCTCTGCCACCATCGAACATGGCTGGCTCATCGACCACAGCGACGGCAGCACCGCACAGCGCCAGCGCCGAGGCTTCGAGGAGCTGATCGCCGCCATCCTGCCGGACGCGAGGGCAGCCGGGCTCGACGGGCCGCGCATCCTGCACCAGCGCATCGCCGCGAAATTCGCGCAGGCGCGGCTGCTGCAGACCGCCAGCTTCCACCGCGACACGCGGCGCGCCGCCCGTGCCCGAATGCTGGCCGAGCAGGAGCTGGCACGCTGCACTGCCATCCTGCCCGGCTGAGCGGCGATTTTTGCCCCTTGCCAATCGCTTCCCAGAGCGCGAAACCTGTGCCCATGGCGCGCAATGACGACAACCCCGCAGATCCGTTCAAGAAGGCCCTGGCCGAGGCAACCAAGGTCATGGCCGACGATTCCGACCTCACGGTGAACTACACCGTCGACCCTGCCGGGGTCTCGGGCGACATCATGCGCCTGCCGCAGGTCAGCCGCCGCATGACCCGCGACGAGGTATTGCTGGCCCGCGGCACCGCCGACGCGCTGGCGCTCTACCGCCGCTACCACGACGCTGGAACCCACGCGCGCTACGCGCCCCCGGGCGATATCGCGCGCGAGCTCTATGAGGCGATGGAGACCGCCCGTTGCGAGGCCATGGGCGCCCGCGACATGCCCGGCACAGCCGGAAATATCGACGCCAAGATCGGCCACGAGGCCGCGCGCCGCGGCTATGGCCAGATCACCCAGCCCTCCGAGGCACCGCTGCCGGTGGCCGCGGGCTATCTGATCCGGCACCTCGCCACCGGGCGCGAGTTGCCCAAGGATGCCGATCACGTCATGCAGCTGTGGCGCGGCTTCATCGAGGACCAGGCCGGCGGCACGCTGGACGGGCTCGAGGAGACGCTTGCCGATCAGGCCGCCTTTGCTCGCTTCGCGCGCAAGATGATCACCGATCTCGGCTATGGTGACCAGCTTGGCGAAGACCCCGACCAGATCGACGACGAGGACGAGGCCGAGGCCGAACCCGAGGGCGCCGACGAGGAGCAGCCCGACAGCACCGGTCAGGACGAGGACCAGCAGGACGAGGCCGAGGCCTCGCCCGAGCAGAGCCAGGACGAGACGCAGGACGCCTCCCAGGCGCAGGTCTCGGCCGACGACATGGCCGATCAGGAGATGGGCGAGGAAACCGAGATGCCCGAGGGCGAGGCGCCGATGGAGCCGCCCGCCCCCGCGCCCGCCTCGGAGGCTGATCCGCAATACCGCGTCTTCGACACCTCGCATGACGAGGAGATCGCCGCCGAGGAGCTCGCCGAGGCGCAAGAGCTCGAGCGGCTGCGCGCCTATCTCGACCAGCAGCTCGAGCCGCTCAAGGGTGCGGTCTCGCGGCTGGCCAACAAGCTTCAGCGCCGCCTGCAGGCGCAGCAGAACCGCAGCTGGGAGTTCGACCTCGAGGAAGGCATCCTCGATGCCGGCCGCCTCGCCCGCGTGGTCGCCAACCCGACCACCCCGCTGAGCTTCAAGGTCGAGAAGGACACCGAGTTCCGCGACACGGTGGTGACATTGCTGCTCGACAATTCCGGCTCGATGCGCGGCCGCCCGATCTCGATCGCGGCGATCTGCGCCGACGTGCTGGCGCGCACGCTCGAGCGCTGCAACGTCAAGGTCGAGATCCTCGGCTTCACCACCCGCGCCTGGAAGGGCGGGCTCGCCCGCGAGAAATGGCTCAACGAGGGCCGCGAGCAACAGCCCGGCCGCCTCAACGACCTGCGCCACATCATCTACAAGCGCGCCGATGCGCCCTGGCGCCGGGTGCGCGACAATCTGGGCCTGATGATGAAGGAAGGCCTGCTGAAAGAGAACATCGACGGCGAAGCGCTGGAATGGGCGCATCGCCGCATGGCTGCCCGTCCCGAGGCGCGCAAGATCCTGATGGTGATTTCCGATGGCGCGCCGGTGGACGACTCGACGCTCTCGGTGAACCCGGCCAACTACCTCGAAAAGCACCTGCGTGACGTGATCGCCATGGTCGAGCGCAAGAAGCAGGTGGAACTGCTGGCCATCGGCATCGGCCACGACGTGACACGCTACTACGACCGCGCGGTGACCATCACCGATGTCGAGCAGCTTGCCGGGGCGATGACCGAGCAACTCGCGGCGCTGTTCGACAGCGACCCGCGCGCCCGCGCCCGCTTCATGGGCATCAAGCGCGCCGGCTAGCCCTGATCGGCGCCCGCGCCGCTAGGGGATGCGGGCGCGCTCTGCTATCCTGATCCGGCATTTCGAGATCAGGAGCATTGTCATGAAGCTATTCACGGGCCTCGCGCTCGCCCTGTGCTGCGCGACCTCGCTGCAAGCACAGAGCATTGTGCCGCCGCGCGGCGAGATCATCACCGACACCGGCTGCCTCGTCACGGGGCTCGACCCCAACGGCGACGGCTTTCTCGCGCTGCGCGCCGGCCCGGGCTCGGGCTACGCGCAGATCGGCAGCCTGCACAATGGCGACGCCGCCTACCTCCGCGCCTGCGAGGGCAAATGGTGCTTCGTCCGGAACGGTGCCCTGAACGGCCGCGAAGCCCGGTTCGAGGGCTGGATCTACACCGCGTGGTGCGAATTCTATCCGTGAGCTGCCTGCCCCTTTGGGCCTGACGGCTGCGGCATCCACCAGATCACGTCACGGCACTGCCGGGCGACAAGGCGGGTCACAAGACCTGCGACACTGCAGGGCCGTGCGATGCGAAGCAGTTGAGCAAATTTGAAGGGTGAGACCATCAGCGCCCCGAGCGCTCGGGCCCCGCTCACCGCGCGTCTCCGCCCCTCCACGGCCGCCTTGAACAAGTGCCCCGGTGTCGCGCCCCGGCCGACGCAGTTGCCACTGGCACCCCGGCGCAGGCCTGATAGGGTCCGCGAAAAAGGAGGCCGCGCCATGTTTCAGACCTTTCAGGAGACCGCCCGCCCCGAGCAGGGCCCGCCGCGCCTGGCCAGCCTGCGCGAAGAGCTCGCCCGCGAAGGGCTCGACGGGTTCATCGTGCCGCGTGCCGATGCGCATCAGGGCGAATACGTCGCCCCCAGCGACGACCGGCTGGCCTGGCTCACCGGCTTCACCGGCTCGGCCGGGTTCTGCGTGGCGCTGACCGAGGAGGCCGGCGTCTTCATCGACGGCCGCTACCGGGTTCAGGTCAAGGCGCAGGTGGCAGAGGACTTCACCCCGGTCGACTGGCCGGAAACCAGCCTCGCCGACTGGATTGCCCGAAAGCTGCCCGAGGGCGGCCGGATCGGCATCGACCCGTGGCTGTTCTCGGTCGACCAGCTGCGCGGGCTTGAGGCCAAGCTCGAAAGCCACGGCTTCATCCGCACCGACAACCTCGTCGACCGGATCTGGCCCGACCAGCCCAGCCCCCCGCAGGGCGCCGTCTTCGCCCAGCCGCTGGAGCTCACCGGCGAGCCGCACGCCGACAAGATCGACCGGCTGGCGCGCGATCTCAAGGCCGCGACCTGCGTCATCACACTGCCCGACAGCATCGCATGGCTGCTGAATATCCGTGGCTCCGACATCCCGCGCAACCCGGTGCCACACGGCTTCGCCCTGCTCAACGAGGACGGCACGGTCGAGCTCTTCATCGACGCCGCCAAGCTCGAGGGCCTGGGCGATCATCTCGGGCCAAAGGTCAAGGTGCTGCCGCCCGAGGGCTTCCTTGCCGCGGTCGCCACGCTGGGCGGCAAGGTGCAGATCGACCCGGCCAGCTGCCCGGTCGCGGTGGCCGACGCGCTCGCCACGGCCGAGATCGTCGAGGCCCCCGATCCCTGCGTGCTGCCCAAGGCGCGCAAGAATGCCGCCGAACTCGAGGGCGCCCGCGCGGCACATCTGCGCGACGGCGCCGCGATGGTGCGCTTCCTCGCCTGGCTCGACCGCCAGCCCCCGGGCAGCCTCACCGAGATCGGTGTCGTCACCACGCTCGAGGCCGAGCGCCGGGCCACCAACGCGCTGCGCGACATCTCCTTCGAGACCATCGCCGGCGCCGGCCCGAACGGCGCCATCGTGCATTACCGCGTCACCGAGGCCACGGATCGCCGCGTCGGCGAAGGCGAGCTGCTGCTGGTCGACAGCGGCGGGCAATACGTGGACGGCACCACCGACATCACCCGCACCATTGCGATCGGCGACGTGGGCGAGGAGGAATGCGCCAATTTCACGCGCGTGCTCAAGGGCATGATCGCGCTGTCGCGGCTGCGCTTCCCGGCGGGTCTGGCCGGGCGCGACATCGACGTGCTGGCCCGCGCGGCACTCTGGGAGGAAGGGCTCGACTATGGCCACGGCACCGGCCACGGCGTCGGCGCCTATCTCAGCGTGCACGAGGGGCCTGCGCGCATCGCCCGCACCGGCGTGGTGCCGCTCGAGCCGGGGATGATCCTGTCGAACGAGCCGGGCTTTTACCGCGAGGGCGCCTATGGTATCCGGATCGAGAACCTCATCGCCGTGGAGACCGCTGACGCCCTGCCGGGCCAGACGGTGCCACGGATGTTGCGCTTCGAGACCCTGACATGGGTGCCGATCGACCGGCGGCTGGTGGTGCCGGCGCTGCTGACGCAGGCCGAGCGCAGCTGGCTCGACGCCTATCACGAAGAGGTGCTGGCCCGCATCGGTCCGCTCGTCGAGGGCGCTGACGCGGAATGGCTGGCAGCGGCCTGCGCGCCGCTTTGACACAGGACTGTCGCAAGACGGCTGGTATATGATCCGCGAGGAAACGGGGAGAAAACGACATGATGAACCACATCACCATCCGCCCGACCGAGGGCACCTGGGTGATCCGCGCCGGCGGCGCGGTGCTGGGCGAAAGCAACCGGACGCTGGAACTGACCGAGGGCGACATGCCCGGCGTGATCTTCTTTCCGCGCGAGGACATCGCCATGGCCTTCCTCGAGCCGTCCGACTACCGCACCATCAACCAGCATATCGGCGAGGCGACCCATTTCACCATCGCCTCCAAGAGCCGCAGCTACGAGAATGCTGTGCTGTCCTATGAAAGCCCGAGGGACGAAGCGGCGCCGCTCGCCGGCTACCTCGCCTTCCAGGTCCAGGACGGCGTCGCGGTCGAACAGGTCTGATCTTCCAACCATCCACCAAAACCGAAAAAGGCAGGCCCCGCGCCTGCCTTTTCTCATTGCAGGCGCCACAAGCCCAGGAAACGCCCCCGTCTTCTCAGCGCCCCCGTCCCCTCAGCGCCCTTGGCTTCTCTTCGTCAAAAATACTCCCGCCGGAGGCAGGCCGCCCCAAGCGTCCAGGCGCAAAGCCCGAAAAAGGCGTCAGCTCTCCACCCACGCCCCGAGACCGCGGCCCGAGGGCTGCGGGCGAGACGACCAGCGCGCGCCCAAGGCGCGCACCACATTGCAGGGAAAGACTTACTGGACCCGGCTGGGATAGATGAAACCGTTGATCGGGTAGACCTTGCCGAAGCTGCCCGGGTTGCTCTCGACGCGCACTTGCGACCAGTCATTGGCCGCCGAGACGTCCTGGACCGTCATGCCCAGCGTCACCTTGTTGCGCTTCCAGTTGGCGTGATCGATCCGGACCTCGCGCGGCGACAGGATGTCGGAGACCACGGCGACGTGGCCCATCGGCATCCCACCGGTGGCCGCGAACGCCATCACGGCGCCCTCGACGGGCTGCACGCCGCGCTCGTAAAGCCCATGCGCCTTGCCCCACCAGGTGTTGGCGTTGCCGCGGATCTCGACACCGCTGGCGTTGCGGGCGAAGGGCACGCACCAGACGCGGCGGCCGGCATCCTGCAGCTGGCGCACCTCGCGCAGCGCCATGGCGCGGCGCTCGAGATCGATGCCGCTCGAGCTGTAGGCGATGTCGGGCGCCTTGGTCGAACAGGCCGCGGTGGCCAGAAGAATTGCACACAGGATGGGCAGGCCAAATCTGGCCTTGCGGGCGCCGGTAACGCTCATTCGTCCCTCGAACGGTTGTTTCTGCTCGGCCGCCTGTTTCCGGCAGCTCGCGGATATCCTTTTACCAACCGTAAACTTTTGCAAAGTCCGGTGATGTGGGTTCGGCAGAAATCCGCGCATGTTCGGGCAACGTTCCGCAGCCCCGCCGCGGCTCGGAGGGAAACCACGCTCCAGCGCCTAAAATTTAGTCACAGCCCGACGAAAGCGCCGCGGCGTCACGAATGCTCTTCCGCCGCGGTGGCGGCAAGCGCGCGGTTGTAGGCCTTGAGCGCGTCGACATGGAACAGCGCTCCCTGCAGCACCGGCGTCTGCGCCGCGCCCTCGAGGGTCACCACCGGCAGGTAGGCAACGCCGGACTTCTCGAAGCGCGGCAACGCGGTCTCGAGCGTCGCGCCCTGTTGCACGTAGAGCCCCTGCTCGATCATCCGCAGGCAGGCTTCCTCGTCCGCCGCCCCCGGATCTCCCGGCTTGCGCATCACGCCCGCCACGCGGAACATCGCCAGAAGGTAGGCCTGCGGCCCGGCGGCAAGATGCACGTTGCGCCGTTCGAGCTGGCTCAGGAAGAAGCTTCGGTCGACCAGCCGCGACGCCACTGCCGTGGACATCGAGACGGAGACCATCACCGCAAGCCCGGTCTGCCAGTCTCCGGTCAGTTCGAACACGATCAGCGTGGTCGAGATCGGCGCGCCCAGCACCGCCGCCGCCACCGCGCCCATGCCCGCCAGCGCATAAAGCGTGAAGGCCGAGCTCTGCTCGGGGAACAGCCCGGTGGCGATATGGGCGAAGGTCAGCCCGGTCAGTGCGCCGACCATCAGCGAGGGCGAGAACACGCCGCCGCCCATGCGCCCGGCCATGGTGATCGACACCGCAGCCACCTTGACGATGGTGAACAGCAACGCCTCGCGCAGGCCGAGCCCGCCGGTCAGGGCCAGCGAGGTGGTCTCGTAGCCCACGCCGATGATATGCGGGAACTCGATGGCGATGGCGCCAAGCAGCAGCCCCGTCACCGCCGGGCGCAGCCAGATCGGCGACCCCATGCGCTTCTGCAGCCGGTTGCCGAGATCGTCGGACCAGAAGATCGCCCGCATCATCACGACGGCCACCAGCCCGCAGACCAGTCCCATCAGGAAGAAGGCGGGCAGCTCGAGGTAGAACTCGACCGTTGTGGTGCCGGGCAGCAGGAACTCGGTGACGTCGCCAAAGGCCAGCCGGTTGATCACCGTGCCGGCGGCGCTGGCCACCACGATGGGGGCAAAGGCGTGCAGGGCGAAATGGCGCAGCACCACCTCGAGCCCGAACAGCGCCCCAGCGATTGGCGCGTTGAAGCTTGCCGAGACCGCCGCCGCCACCGCGCAGCCCAGAAGGTCGCGCCCGGTGATCCCGTCGACCCGCAACAGGTTCGACACCCACGAAGAGATCATTGCCGCAATGTGCACCACCGGCCCCTCGCGTCCCGTCGAGCCGCCGGTCGAGAGGGTGATCCACGAACACAGCGCAGAGGCGATGCCGGCCTTCTTCTCGACCCGGCCATCGTTGAGCGCCGCGCCCTCGATCACGTCCGAGACCGATCGCACGCGGCCATCCGGTGTCAGGAACTGGATGATGAGGCCGACCACGATGCCGCCGCCGAGCGGGATCAGCAGCACCCAGAGCCAGTGCAACTCGCTGGCGAAGCTGGCCAGCGTGTTGACGTCCTCGGTGCCGTAAAGCGCAGCCTGAAGGCGATTGATCGCAGAGCGGAACAGGATGGCGGCAAAGCCCGCCGCGGCACCGACCACCAGCGCGATGAGCCAGAAGGTCACCTGCCCCGGTGCCTTGTGCCTCAGCGTGTCCCAGCCGCGCCCGCAGGTGGCGCGCATTTCGTGCCACTGGCGGGCAACCTCGCGCAACATTCCCTCTCCCCTTTGGCTTTCGCCGGGCCCCTTTGGCTTTCGCCGGCCCCTTTGGCTTTCGCCGGGCGAGCGGCATCGCTATGGTCCCCGCGATTTCCCCGGAGGTTACCAATGCCCAAAGACGCCGCCCTTGATGCTCTCGCCTCTCTCCTAGGCGAACGGCTCAGCCGGTCCAAGCCCGATCTGGCCGAACACGGCCGATCCGAGTCCCATTTCCCGACCACGCCGCCCGACGCGGTGGCCTATCCCGAAAGCACCGAGGAGGTGCAGGCTCTGGTGACGATCTGCACCGAGCACGCTTGCCCGGTGATCGGCTGGGGGGCCGGCACCTCGCTCGAGGGCCACGGGCTCGCGGTGCAGGGCGGCGTGGTGGTGGATTTCTCGCGCATGAACAAGGTGATCGAGATCCGGCTCGACGACATGGACGTGACCGTGCAGCCCGGCGTCACCCGCGAGGCGTTGAACGAGGAACTGCGCGCCACCGGCCTGTTCTTCCCGGTCGATCCCGGCGCCAACGCGAGCCTCGGCGGCATGGCGATGACCCGCGCCTCGGGCACCACCACCGTGCGTTACGGCACCATGCGCGACAACGTGCTGGGTCTGACCGTTGTGCTGGCCGATGGCCGGGTGATCCGCACCGGAACCCGCGCCCGCAAGAGTGCCGCCGGTTTCGATCTGACCGCGCTGATGGTGGGCTCGGAGGGCACGCTGGGGCTCGTGACGGAGCTGACCCTGCGGCTGCACGGCATCCCCGAGGCCACCAGCGCCGGGATCTGCGCCTTCCCCGACATGGGCTCGGCGGTCACGGCGGTGATGGAGACCATCCAGATGGGCATCCCGATGGCGCGGATCGAGTTCGTCGACGCCGCCACCGCGCAAGCCTTCACGGCCTATTCCGGCATGGAGATGGCGCAGGCGCCGCACCTTCTCGTCGAGTTCCACGGCTCGCCCGAGAGCGTGGCGCAGGATGCCGAGCGCTTCGGCGAGATCGTCGCCGAACACGGGGCCTCGCCGTTCCAGTGGTCGGCCCGAGAAGAGGAGCGCCGGGCGCTCTGGGCGCTGCGCCACAATGGCTATTACGCCATCCTCGCATCGCGCAAGGGCGCGCGGGCGGTGGTGACCGACATGTGCGTGCCGATCTCGCGGCTTGCCACCGCGGTCGAGGAAACACAGGCCGACATCGCGCAAAGCGGCGTGCCCGGCCCGATCCTCGGCCATGTGGGCGACGGCAATTTCCACGCCATCCTGCTGATCGACCCCGACAAGCCGGAAGAGCTGGAGGAGGCCAAGCGCCTGTCCCACCGCATGGCCGAACGCGCACTGGCGCTTGGCGGCACCTGCACCGGCGAGCACGGGGTCGGCCTCGGCAAGATGGCCTACATGGAGGCCGAGCACGGTGACGGCTGGCAGGTCATGGGCCAGATCAAGCAGGCGCTCGACCCCAAGGGCATCATGAACCCCGGCAAGCTGGTGCCGCAGGGCTGAGACTGCCAATCCTTCGGGCGCCGGGCTCTCCCGGCGCCCGTCGCCTGTTCACAGGCTCTTCCATCCCAGCCCAACGCTGTTACACCTCTGTCACGGGACGGATTTCGGGACCTCCGGAGGCGGCGGATCCGGCGACCTAGGACGGACAAGATGACAGCTTCGCAACACGGCAATCTCTGGCGCGCCTCCAGCAAGGAGGCGATCTCGGCCGGCCCGCTCGATCGCGCCCTCAGCGTCGATCTGGCGGTGATCGGTGGCGGCTTCAGCGGCAGCGCGGCGGCGCTTCAGGCCGCGCGGAGCGGTGCCTCGGTGGCGCTGCTCGAGGCCCGGACCATCGGTCACGGCGGCTCGGGGCGCAATGTGGGCTTGGCCAATGCCGGGCTGTGGCTCAAGCCCGACGAGATCCTCGCCGAGCTTGGCGAAGACGCGGGCCGCGCGCTGATCGCCCGTCTCGGGGCGGCCCCCGATCTGGTCTACGGGATCATCGAGCGCGAGGAAATCTCCTGCGAGGCCACCCGCAACGGCACCCTGCATTGCGCACACGCCCCATCCGGCATGGAGGACCTGCGCGCCCGCTTCCGGCAGGGCAATGCCCACGGCGCGCCGTTGCAACTGCTCGACGCCGCCGAGGCGCAAGAACGCGTCGGCAGCGCGTCGGTGCATGGCGCGCTCTTCGATCCGCGCGCCGGGACGGTGCAGCCCCTGTCCTATTGCCGCGGGCTGGCGCGCGCCGCAACGCGCGCCGGGGCTCGGATCTTCGAAGACAGCCCAGTGACGAGCATCACCCGCGCGGGCGACAGCTGGCGTGTCACCTGCAACGGCCAGACCGTGCAGGCGGGCGCCCTGCTGATGGCGACCAATGCATATCATGCGCCGCTCGCGGGCGCACAGCCGCCAGCCTACACGCCAGTGCATTTCGGCCAGTTCGCCACCGCCCCGATGCCCGCCTCCGCCCGCGCCCGCATCCTCGCCCGCGGCGAAGGCTGCTGGGACACCGCGCTGGTCATGTCGTCCTTCCGCACCGATCAGGCTGGGCGAATGATCCTCGGCGGGATGGGCAATCTCGACGGCCCCGGCGGCGGCATTCATGCCGGGTGGGCCCGGCGCAAGCTGCGCCAGCTCTTCCCCGAGATCGCCGATCTGCCCTTTGAGCATGCCTGGTGCGGGCGCATCGCCATGACCTCGGACCATATCCCGAAAATCGTCGAGATCGGCCCCAACGCGCTGTCGTGCTTCGGCTATTCCGGGCGCGGCATCGGCCCCGGCACGGTGTTCGGCACGGCCAGCGCCGAGGCACTGCTTTCGGGCGATCTCTCGGGCCTGCCGCTGGTCCCTGTGAAAGGCCACGATGAAAGCCTCACGGCGCTCAAGGGCAGCTACTACGAGTTCGGCGCGACGCTGATGCACGCGGCCGGGGCACGCTGAGCGCCGATGAGCCTGCAGCGCCGCCACCTGCCCGACCTGCGCGTGCTCCAGACCTTCGAGCAGGCCGCGCGGCACGACAATTTCACCCGCGCCGCCGAGGAGCTGGCGCTGACCCAGAGCGCCGTCAGCCGCCAGATCCGCGAGCTCGAGGAGCAGATCGGCAAACCGCTGTTCGAGCGCGCGCCGGGCCGCGTGGTGCTCACCCGCGCGGGCGAAGACCTGCTGCCCGAGGCGCAGCGCCTGCTGCGGCTGGCCGAACGCGCCCTGCGTCACGCCGGGGCTGGCGCGGCCCAGGAGACGGTGCTCTCGATCAACGCGCTGCCGACCTTTGCCGCGCGCTGGCTGATGCCGCGCCTGCCCGGCTACCTTGCGCAGCATCCCGGGTTGCGCATTGATCTCAGCACCCGAAAGGGCGTGTTCGACTTCAATGACAGCCCCTGCGATCTGGCCATTCACTACGGCCAGCCCAACTGGCCGGGCGGGATCTGCAGCTACCTTTGCTCCGAGATCATGGTGCCGGTGATCGGCGGCGGCGCCCCGCAGTTTCCCTCCGCTCCGGCCGAGCTCGCCCCTCTGCCCCGCATCCACCTCTCCGAGCGGCCCGGGCTCTGGCCCGACTGGTTCGCCCATCACGGCGTCGCCGTCGAGCGCGCCGGCGAAGGCCACTGGGTTGACCAGATCTCGCTCGCCATCGAGGCGGTGAAGGCCGGCATGGGCTGCGCGCTGCTGCCGCGCTACCTGATCGAACGCGAGCTTTCGGACGGGCTGCTGCGCGTGGCGCTCGACGCGCCCTACTCGACCGAAAAAGCCTATTACCTCGTCACGCCGGAGGGCCGCTCCGAACGGGTCGCGGCGTTTCGCGACTGGCTGATCGGAGAGGTCTCGTTCCGGCCGCTTGCGGACTGAGCCATGCTCAGGTCAGCAGCAGCACCAGCCCCGGAAACGCGGTGAGCAGCGCCACGCGCAGCACGTCCATCGCGACGAAGGGCGCGAGCCCGCCGAAAATCGTGCCGAGCCGCACATCGGGCACCACCGAGCGCAGCACGAAGGCGTTCATCCCCACTGGCGGCGTGATGTAGGAGATCTCGGTCACCATCACCACGAAGATGCCGAACCAGATCAGATCGATGCCCTGCGCCGCCACGATGGGGTAGAAAACTGGCACGGTCAGCATGATCATCGACAGGCTTTCGAGCACGCAGCCCAAGACAAGGTAGATGCAGAGCATCACGAGAATGGTCATCATCGGCGTGTCGCCGAAGACGCTCAGCGCCGCCTGGATGTCGCGGGTCATGCCCGACATGTTGACGTAGTTGGTGAAGGTCAGCGCGCCGAACAGGATGAAGAACATCATCGAGGTGGTCTTCATGGTGTCGTAGAGCACCGCGATCATCTTCTCGCGGCTGAACCGTCCCGAGAGCAGCACCAGCAGGAACGCCCCGCCCGCCCCCATGCCGGCGCTTTCGGTGGGGGTGAAGACGCCGAGATAGATGCCGCCCATCACGAAGACAAAGAGGATCAGCGCGCCGGCGGTGCCCTTGAGCGCACGGATGCGGTCAAGGAAAGGCAGCTTGGGCTCGACCGGCAGATCGATCTTCTGGGTCACCAGCGTGATGCGCACGGCGATGGTGTAGCCGATGATGCCGATCAGGCCGGGGATCAGCCCCGCGAGGAACAGCTTGCCGATGTCCTGCTGGGTCATGATGCCGTAGAACACGAGGATCACCGAGGGCGGGATCAGGATGCCCAGCGTACCGCCGGCGGCGATCGAGGCGGTGGAGAGCCGGTCGGGATAGCCGTAGCGCCGCATCGAGGGCAGCGCGATGCGGGTCATGGTGGCCGCCGTGGCCATCGACGAGCCGCAGACCGAGCTGAACGCGCCGCAGGCGATGACGGTGGCCGTGGCCAGCCCGCCCTTGCGGTGGCGCAGCCACGCATAGGCGGATTTGTAGAGCTCCTCGGCGATGCCGGACTGCACCACGAAGTTGCCCATCATCAGGAACAGCGGCAGCACCGAGAGCGAATAGTCGCGCCCGTTGTCGAAGAAGGCCGAGCCCAGAAGCGACAGCGCCGGGGTCCAGCCGATGATCGCGGCCACGCCGACGAGGCCCACCCCCGCGAGCGCCATCGAGATCGGCACCCCCACGAGAAGCAGCACGCCGAGAATGGCCATGCCGACCGGCCAGCTTTCCATGATGTCAGTGTCCTTTCAGGTGCCGGATCAGCGCATGTGCCGGCACGAGCGCGGTCAGGAGAGCACCAAAGCCGGTGCAGACCGCACAGAAATAGCCCAAGGGGGCGATCGGGATCGCCAGCGTCGTCGTGGTTCCGCCATAGCCGCCGATCTGCGCCGCGTAGACCCAGACCCGCCACGCCACCACCGCCAGAACCACCGCCGAGAACAGCCCCGTCGCCGCCCCGCGCCACGGCTTTATCGACGCCGGCATCCGGTCGGTCACCAGATCGACCGTCACGTGTTCGTCTGCCAGCGCCACCGCTGGCAGACCAAGAAAGACGACGGCGGCGAGCAGCAGCTCGGTGAGTTCGGTGGCGCCCCGGAGCGGCGCGTTGAAGAGATAGCGCCCGATCACGTCGGTCACCGTCATCCCCATCAGCGCCATCAGCAGCACGCCGCCCAGCACCGCAAGCGCCGCGCGCAGGCCAAAGGCCCCGCGCGGGCGCGTCGTCTCGGGCAAGGCCTCGGGCATTACTCGGCGGCTTCCTTGGCGATCTCGGCCTTCAGCATGTCAAACGCCGCCTGCGCGTCGACGCCGGTCTCGGCCGCCTCGTCGAGCTTTGCCTGCACCAGCGGTGACAGCGCGCCTTCCCAGGCCGAGAGCTGCGCCTCGGTGGCCGGGGTGATGGCGATCTCGCCCTCCATAGCGGCTTTGCCTGCGGCGTCGGCGGCATCCCACATCTGGCCCGCCATGCGCGCAAGCGCCTCTCCGGTGACGGTGTCGATGGCGTCCTGCTGCTCGGGGTCGAGGCTCTCCCACTTGGCCTTGTTCATCACGATGTAGAACGAGGTGTTGTAGAGCCCACCCGGCACCGAGATCGCCTCGTCGAGCTGCGGGATCAGCTTGAAGAAGTTGACCGACTCGTAGGGAAACAGGATGCCGTCGGCGACGCCCTGGCTCAGCAGCTCGTAGGCCTTGGACGACGGCCCCTCGACCGGCACCGCACCAAGCGCCGAGGCCACCTCGTGCACGATGCCGCCGCCGACGCGCAGCTTGACGCCCTGCAGCACGTCGGGCTCGGAGACCTCACCGGACTTGAGGAAGATCTCGCCGGGTCCGTGGCTGAACACCGCGAGCACCTTTACGTCGTCATATTCGCCCGCGTCACGCAGCATCTCGTCGAACACGCGCCAGTAGGCCACCGAGATATTCTCGGCGCTGTCACCGAGGAACGGCAGTTCGACGATGTTGGTGGTCTTGAAGCGGCCCGGGTTGTAGCCCTGCACGCCGAAGGTGATGTCGGCCACGCCGTTGACAGCAAAATCGAAATGCGCCTGCGGCGGCCCCAGCGGCGCGGGCAGGATATTGGCAGTCACCTCGCCGCCGGTGGCCTCGGCGATCTGTTCGGTCATCGGCACGATCAGCTCGGAGACCAGCGGGTGCGACGGCGGCAGCCAGTTGGCAACGGTGAGCACGGTCTGGGCGGAGGCGGCGCCGGCAAGGCTGCAGACAAGCGCGGTGGCGGTCAGGAGATGTTTCATGGGCTGTCCCTGTCAATTGCTCTTCGGCCGGTCCGACCGCCACGCGGGGCCCGTTGCCGTTGCGCTATCTGTTCCGCATGGGGCTACGGGGCGCAAGAGGGGCATGGCAAAATATGCCGTGCCGCCCGCGACCGCGGCGCGTTGTTGGGCAGCGGACCGCCCTGCCCTCGCCGCCTTCTCCGGGCGCCGCCCTACTCCGACATCTCGATCTCGAGCTGGACAGCCCCGTACCAGTCGGCCACGGCGCGGATCTCTTCATCGGTCATGTCGGCGGCGATGTCCGACATGATCTCGTGCGTCCGCCTGCCAGTGCGGAACGCCTTGAGCTGGGTATCGATATAGATGTTCACTTCTCCCGCGAGGTTGGGCGCGTCGAGCAACTCGGAGATTCCGGTCGCCCCGTGGCACGAGACGCAGGCCGCCGGCGCATCCTCTACGCTCACGCCCTCCGGCAGCGTCGCGCGGGACTCGTGCGAGGCGTACCACGCCGCCACATCCGAGATCTGCTGCGCACTCAGCCCGGCTGCCACCACCGACATCATCTCATGCTCGCGCGCGCCGGTCTTGAAGGCCATGAGCTGCGCCTCGAGATACTCTTCCGGCTCGCCGCCGATATGCGGCGCGATGGGGATCTGCGCCAGCCCGTCGAGCCCGTGACAGGTGCGGCACATGTTGGCCACCTTGCGACCGGCGGCGGGATCGTCCGCCACCGCCGGCCCTGCCCCGGCGAGCATCAGCCCGCCGAGGAGAACAGCCGCCAGCTTCATTCGCTGGCCGGGGCCGGGTTGTAGGCGATGCGCCAGATCGCGCCGGCGAAATCGTCCGAGACCAGCATCGAGCCGTCCTTCAGGAACGCCACGTCCATCGGGCGACCGCGATACTCTCCGGTGGACTCGTCGAGCCAGCCATCGGCGAAGACCTCGGTGCCGGCGGCGTTGCCTTCTTCATCGAGCGCGGTGAACATCACCCGCGCGCCCACCGGCGTGGTGCGGTTCCACGAGCCGTGCTGGGCCGAGAAGATGCCGCCCTGGTATTTCTCCGGGAAGGAAGATCCCTGGTAGAAGCTCATGCCAAGATCCGCCGCATGGGCCTGCATCTCGACCTGCGGCTCGACGAACGCGACACCCTCCGGGCGCTCCACGTCCTTGTAATCGGGGATCTCGACCCGCGCATTGGTCCAGGGAAAGCCGAAATGCTGGCCTGCCTCGGTCTGCCGGTTGAGCTCGCCCGGCGGGATGTCGTCGCCCATGCCGTCGACCTGGTTGTCGGTGAACCACAGATCGCCATTGGCCGGGTTGAAATCATGCCCCACCGAGTTGCGGATGCCACGGGTGTAGACCTCGCGGCCCGAGCCGTCGGTGTTCATCCGGATGATGCCGCCGATGCCGATCTGGTCGTACATCTCGAGCTTGTCCTGAGGCTGCACGTTGTGCGGCTGGCCGAGCGAGATGTAGAGCTTGCCGTCCGGCCCGACGCGACAGACCCGCGCGGTGTGGTTGAAGCTCTCCTCTTCCGCCGGCACCAGCTCGCCCTTGGCGACCACGGTGCCCACCGCCGGGTCCGGACCCTCGAAGAAGAACTCCGCCGCCGGGAAGGTCAGCACCCGGTTGCGCTCGGCGATGTAGAGGAAGCCGTCCGGCGAGAAACACGGGCCGTTCGGCACGTCGAAGGTGATCGACGGCGCGAAGTCGAAGACCTCGTCGGCCACCCGGTCTCGGTCGCGGTCGACCACCGACCAGACCTTGTCCTTTCGGGTGCCCACGAAGGTCACCGTGCCCTGCGGCGCCACCGCCATCGAGCGCGCGTCCGGCACCACCGCGTAAAGGCTCACCTCGAACCCGTCCGGCACGTTGATGTGCTCGAGGATCCCTGTCAGCGCGTCGGCGCGGTCGCCGCTCTGGTCGATATTGGTGAATGTCGCGTCGGTACGCTGCATGTTGGACAGCTTGTCCATGTTGTCCTGCGCCACCGCCGGCACAGCAAGGATGGTTCCGAGCACGAGGCCCGGAAGCAATGTCGTCTTGGTCATGATCTTCCTCCCTAAACCGGTTCCCCACGCAATTTCCGATTGCGATCCTCCCGGAGAACTCAGCCTGAGGATTCAAAATTTATCCGAGACCTGTCAAATCTTTTATCCAATTTTGCGAATTTATCCCCGCGGCACCAAACCGCTCAGGAGAACTGACCGCCGCGCAGCCCTTTGCCTGCCGCCTCCCGTGCAACGAAAACGGCCGCCCGGGATACTCCCGCGCGGCCGTAGAAATGCGATTTATCTGCCCGAAGGCAGGCGGCGCTCAGCCCAGGTCCTGGCCCAGGTGCTTGGCGACGGCGAAGATGTCCTTGTCGCCGCGACCGCACATGTTCATCACGAGGATGTGGTCCTTTGGCAGGGTCGGCGCGATCTTCATCACATGCGCCAGCGCGTGGCTGGGCTCGAGCGCCGGGATGATGCCCTCGGTGCGGCAGGAGAACTGGAACGCCTCCAGCGCCTCCTTGTCGGTGATCGAGACATACTCGGCACGGCCGCTGTCGTGCAGCCAGGCGTGCTCGGGCCCGATGCCCGGGTAGTCGAGCCCGGCGGAGATCGAGAAGCCCTCGAGGATCTGGCCATCGTCGTCCTGCAGCAGGTAGGTGCGGTTGCCGTGCAGCACGCCCGGGCGGCCGCCGGTGAGCGAGGCGCAGTGCTCCATCTTCTCGTTCACGCCCTTGCCCCCGGCCTCGACGCCGATGATCTTGACGGTCGGGTCGTCGAGGAACGGGTGGAACAGGCCCATGGCGTTGGAGCCGCCGCCGATCGCCGCGATGACGCTGTCGGGCAGACGGCCCTCGCCCTCCTGCTCGGCCAGCTGCCAGCGCACTTCCTTCCCGATGACGGCCTGGAAATCGCGCACCATGGCCGGGTACGGGTGCGGGCCCGCCACCGTACCGATGCAGTAGAACGTGTCGCGCACATTGGTCACCCAGTCGCGCAGCGCGTCGTTCATGGCGTCCTTGAGCGTGCCACGACCGGAGGTGACCGGCACCACCTCGGCGCCCAGCAGGCGCATGCGAAAGACGTTGGGCTGCTGGCGCTCGACGTCATGCGCGCCCATGTAGACGACGCATTTCAGCCCGAACTTGGCGCAGACCGTGGCGGTGGCCACGCCGTGCTGGCCGGCGCCGGTCTCGGCGATGATGCGGGTCTTGCCCATGCGCTTGGCGAGGATGATCTGGCCCAGCACGTTGTTGATCTTGTGCGCGCCGGTGTGGTTCAGCTCGTCCCGCTTGAGGTAGATCTTGGCGCCGCCAAGCTCCTCGGTCATGCGCTGCGCGAAATACAGCGGCGACGGTCGGCCGACATAGTTCTTCCAGAGATCATCCATCTCGGCCCAGAAGCTGTCATCGGTCTTGGCCCGCTCGTACTGCTCCTCGAGCTCGAGGATCAGCGGCATCAGGGTCTCGGACACGAAGCGTCCGCCGTAGATGCCGAAGCGGCCCTTCTCATCGGGGCCGTTCATGAAGGAATTGAACAGATCGTCCATCGCGCCTCTCCGTCTGTCAGTTGGCCTTGTCTAAGGCATATCCCCGCCGCTTGACCAGCCCCGCCTCGCATCTTCCCGTGACAGGGTCGCGCGGACTGGCCCGGCCTTGCGCTGGTCGCGCTGTCGGACGCCTCCGGCGGGAGTATTTTTGACGAAGAGAAGCCAGGGGCGCAGCGCTCCTGGCTTCTTTGGTTCAAAAATACCTCGGGGTGAATTGGCCGTAGGCCAAGAGGGGGCAGCGCCCCTTCCTGTCGGTCGCCCGTCAAACGCAAGAGGGCGGCACCTTCCGGCACCGCCCCCACGATCTACCAACAGAGGACGATCAGAAGAACGCCTGGATGCCGGTCTGTGCCCGGCCGAGGATCAGCGCGTGCACGTCATGGGTGCCCTCGTAGGTGTTCACCGTCTCGAGGTTGGCCGCATGGCGCATCACGCCGTACTCGATCTGGATGCCGTTGCCGCCATGCATGTCACGCGCCATGCGGGCGATGTCGAGCGCCTTGCCGCAGTTGTTGCGCTTGATCAGCGAGATCATCTCGGGCGCTGCCTGGGCACTGTCCATCAGGCGCCCCACGCGCAGCGCCGCCTGCAGGCCGAGCGCGATCTCGGTCTGCATGTCGGCGAGCTTCTTCTGGAACAGCTGGGTGCCGGCCAGCGGCTTGTCGAACTGCTTGCGGTCGAGGCCATACTGGCGCGCCTGCATCCAGCAGGCCTCCGCCGCGCCCATCACGCCCCAGGCGATGCCGTAGCGTGCCCGGTTGAGACAGCCGAACGGTCCCTTGAGCCCTTCGACATTGGGCAGCAGCGCGTCTTCACCCACCTCCACGTCATCCATGACGATCTCGCCGGTGATCGAGGCGCGCAAGGACAGCTTGCCGCCGATCTTCGGCGCGGACAGCCCCTTCATGCCCTTCTCGAGCACGAAGCCGCGGATCTTGCCACCATGCGCCTCGGACTTGGCCCAGACCACGAAGACATCCGCGATCGGCGCGTTCGAGATCCACATCTTGGCCCCCTTCAGGCGGTAGCCGCCCTCGGTCTTGATGGCCCGGGTCTTCATGCCCGCGGGATCGGAGCCGGCATCGGGCTCGGTCAGGCCAAAGCAGCCGATCCACTCGCCCGAGGCCAGCTTGGGCAGGTATTTCTGCCGCTGCGCTTCGGAGCCGTAGGCGTAGATCGGGTACATCACCAGGCTCGACTGCACCGACATCATCGAGCGGTAGCCCGAATCCACCCGCTCGACCTCGCGCGCGACAAGGCCATAGCTCACATAGCCCGCGCCGATGCCGCCATACTGCTCGGGCACGGTGACCCCGAGTAGGCCCTGCGCGCCCATCTCGGCAAAGATCTCGGGATCGGTATGCTCTTCCATGTAGGCGTGCTCGACTCGCGGCAGCAGCTTGTCCTGCGCGAAGGCGCGGGCGCTTTCGCCGATCATCCGCTCATCTTCCTCGAGCTGGGCGTCGAACAGGAACGGATCCTCCCACGAGAATCCGGCGAGTGCGGGGTTATCCTTGGGACGAAGGTTGGGGGCGTCGGCCATGGTCGGAATCCTTTTCGCGTTTTGACGCGCACCCTACGCCCGCACGGGCCCGGATGGAAACGATTTAATTTGCGCAAGGAATGAGAATTTCTCATAAACCAGCCCATCACCGCCTGTCCCGGAGCCCCGATGCGCAAAGCCTATATCCCGTCCGTCGCCGAGCTCGAGGCGTTCACCGCCTGCGCCCGTCGCGGCACCACCACCATGGCCGCCGACAGCCTCGGCCTGACGCAGAGCGCGATCTCGCGCTCGCTGGCCTCGCTCGAGGACCGGCTGGGCGTGGCGCTGTTCAATCGCGTGCGGCAAAGGCTGGTGCTCTCGCCCGCAGGCCATGCGTTCCTCGACCGCGCCGAGGAGCTGCTCGCAGAGCTCGACGCGGCGGCGATGGGTGTGATGGCCTTCGGTGGGCGCGATGCGGTCCTGCGCATGGCGGTGCTGCCGAGCTTTGCGCGGATCTGGCTGATCCCACGGCTCGCGCGCTTTGCTCAGGTCGCCCCGGAGATCAGCCTCGACCTCTCGGCGCGCCTGCTGCCGGTGGATTTCGGTCGCGAGCCATTCGACCTCGCCATTATGCGCAGCCGGCATGATATGCCCGGGGTCAGCACCGAGCCGGTGATTCCGGAAACGATGGTGATCGTGGCCGCGCCGACGCTCCTGGCCGGGCAGGATGCACTCAGCGATGCCGACCTCCTGGAACTGCCGCTGCTGCAGCAATCGACCCGCCCCACGCTCTGGCTCGACTGGTTCCGCGGCTCAGATACCGACCCCCGTCGCATCCTGCGCGGTGCGCGGCTGGACCATTTCGACATGATCGTCGATGCGGCCATCGCCGGGCTCGGCGTCGGCATCGTGCCCGAGATCGTCGCCCGCCCTGCGCTCGAGCGTGGCGCGCTTGCGCTGGCCGCGCCACGGCGTTTCGAAACCGGTGAGCACTACGCGCTGATCCTGCCGGAGCCGGCACTGGCGAGCCCGCACGTGCAACGCTTCCGGGGCTGGCTGCTCGACGAGATCCGGCGCTGATCCCACCGCACATCGCTCGCCACCTCGGGGCACTCTGCTTGGACAGCCCCCAAGCCATCTTGTAAGCCCTCATGGCGGCTTCGCCCGCGCTGGCCGGGATACATCAAGCGCGACAAGGCCGTATTCGAGCAACACACTCACGCGAAACGACATTTGCGCACCAACGAACCGACAGCACGCAGCCTCTTGAAAATATCCAATATTCGTATTTCTTGACTCGCCACTCAAGCGCCAAGGCCACGCAAGCCCGCGTTTTTTCCGAAGAATCCCCGACCGCAGCGGGTCTTTTCCAATGGTAAAAAACATTTCAATGATATATCTTTTCGGTAGGCCGCTTCTCATTTAAGCGGATCCTGGGGGCGCCGAAATGCGACCGACGGAATGAGGAAGGGCTGCGTCCTCACCGTCGGCAGGAGGAGGAAAAGGAGCGATCCGCGTGCAACCGCCGCACCGGCCGATCTATCAACTTGGAACTGTTAGAGCGGGCGCGCACCTTTGACCAAGAATTAAGGAGCAACCCCTTGGGGCTGAATTCGAAGACCGACGACGACACCCGCACGCCCGACTCCGCGAAGACTCATGCCATTCGGGCCGCAACGCTCTCGGGTATCCTGATTGTCCTGCTGCAATCGCACGCGGCGATCTGTGGCGCGTTCGACTGCAATCGCGACTACGTCATTCTGGGCTTCGGCCTGATCGTGCTGGCCGCCTGGCTCTATGGCTGGAGGTCGATCCCCTACCTCCTCCCGGGCATCGCGCTTCAGGCGATACTGGAAGGATACGCCCCGGCCGAGATTCTGAGCTCCGCAGACGGCCACGCGCTCATGGTGACGATCTGCGCCCCGTTCGCCTTCACCACGATGCGCTGGGCCGGGATCGACACCGAGGTCGACCTGACCGGCGGGCGCCGGGTCTGGAAGATCATCCTGCTCGCCGGGGTCAAGGCGTCGGCATTCGCGCTCATCCTCCGCAGCCTGCTCGACGACCTCTTTCCGACCCACACGCTCTCTTTCTCGATCGCCTACCCCACAGTGCTCAGCGACATCGCCGGCCTGGCGGTATTCATGCTCATTTTGATCGGAATTTTCAGACTTATGCAGCGATCTGAATAGATTGTCACAATCACAAGTCTGCCTTTGCACAAACCGGTATTGCGCCAAATCTTCTGAAAATTTATCATGGCGATACTTTAGGTCGATTTGGACATACAAGATGAGCGCGCTATCCGGCATCGCAAAGCTACGAGCTGCCCTGTGGCAGATGGAGAAAGACCTCGGACTCGAGGATCTGAACCGCAATGAGCGCGACCTGCTATACGCGTTTCACGCCATTGCCGCGCAAGACGATGGGACAACCGACATTTCCTCCGACCAGGTACGTCGCGCGACGGCGGTCGAGGAGATGAAGCACGCCACCTTTCACCGTGCCATGAAGCGACTGATCGAGCTTGGCTACATCGAGCATTCGCCGAACCACAAGACCAAGGTCTACAGGCTGGGAGCCAACGCCCAGTCTCTCTGATCGTGAGGGGCGGTATCGCCCCGACAGGCACGAAATTGCCTCAACATCGCACCGCAGACATCATTCCGCCCCAATCTCGCCCAACTCCATAAATATCAATTTGATATAAACATGGAGGAACGGGGTGATGTCACAGTCAAAGCTTCGAGACCGTGCGGCACGCGCCTGGCGCGATGAGGCTGGCAGCGCGACGGTCGAGTTCGCGATCCTGTTTCCGGTCTTTATGGCGATCCTCACCGGCATGGCTTGGCTCGCCCTCTACCTGCTCACCATCGCCAACGTTCAGCAGCTTACCCACGAGGTCGCACGGCAATCCCTGCAGCATCACGGTGGCGCCCTGAGCCGCGCCGAGTTGTGCGCGACCATCGAGCAGAGCCTGGTGACGGATCTGACCGAGACCTTCGTCATGATCTCTCCCGAGCGCCTCGGCTCGGTGCACTGCAGTGCCGGGACCCGCGCCGGCTGGAGCGAGATCACCCTGACCTATGACGCCTCCTTCATGGGCTTCAACTCGGTGTTCCGGCGCCTGAATGACGGCTCGGACCAGATCACCGCCAAGGCTATCGTGATGGGAGGCTGAGGTGATGCTGCGTGACGAGTCCGGCTCGGTGACTGCCGCGACCGCGGTCCTGCTACCCGGCATTCTGATCGGCATGGCGATGCTCTTCGACCTGCTCTGGCTCAACAACCATCGCAGCCACCTTCAGGCGCAGGCGGACATGGCCGCGCTCGAGGCCGCGCGTTACACCGGCGAACGCCCCTCGGCAGTCCGACAGGCGCGCGTCTCGGTCGCCGTGAACGACAGCTTTCGGGCCGAACGGCTCGCCTCTCGCCAGATCGAGCTCGGCCGCTGGCAGGATGGCAGCTTCAGCGACATGGATGTCGCCGATCCGCGCCGCCCGAATGCCGCGCGCGTCACCGTGCGCTCGGAGGCCAAGACCAACCTCACCGCCCTGCTCCGGCGCGGCTTCGATGCGCCGTTCGAACGCAAGGCCGTGGCGCGCGCGCAGGAGCGCGTGAGCTTCACGCTCTCGAACTGCCTCGCCTCGCTCGATCTGTTTCAGGGCGCCCTGCGCCCACTGCTCGGGAGCACCGCCGACCTGCTGTGCTCCGACGGGGCCCTCAGCCTGCGGGCCGACCTGCTGCTTGAAACTCTCGCCCTCGACCTCGAGACGCCGCTGACCTATGGCGACGTGCTTGACGCCGAGATCGGGCTCGCCCGGCTCTGGTCGCTGGCGCTTGGCGCGGATGTACCGGCACCGCCGGGCACCATCCGGCTTGGCGATGTACTCCAGCTCGACGAGGCCAATCGCGGCCTCCTGCTGGGCGCGGGCCTGCCCGCGGGCCGCGTTTCCCGCGCGGACCTGATCTTTGCCTCGCTCGAGCTGCTCGACGACCACCTGATCGATCTGGATTTCGAAGCCGACCTCGGACCATTCGCCCGGGTCCCGGTTTCGCTCACCGTGCTCGAGCCGCGCCGGATCGTCCTCGACGCCGAACCCGGCAGCGCCGAGGCCTATGCCGAGACCGCGCAGATCCGTCTTGGCGTCGATGGGCTCAACCTGCTTGGCCTTGTCGAGCTCGACCTCGCGCTCGAGCTGGCGCAGGCCTCGGCGCAACTCGGCACAGGCGGCTCGGTCTGCCGGCCCGTCGGCCCACACCCGGCGGCGGCCTTCACCCCGGTCGAGGCCGGGCTCGCCACGCTCGACATCGGCCTGAGTGCGCTCGGCCTGACGGTACGGGATCGCATCGCGCTGGTGCAAAGCGGCGCCCAGACGCTGTCCTTCAGCGCAGAAGACGTGCGCGACGGCGTGTCGAAATCGCTGTCGCCGCGCCTCGAAGGGGCGCTGGACCAGGCGAGCCGCAACGCGACGGAGCTGCTTGGGCAGATCGATCCGACAGGCTTGTCCGGGCTGGCAGGCGGGCTTCTCGCGGCCGCGTCCTCTCTCACCGCGCCGCTGGAGGCCGCTCTGGGCAGCGTGGTGCACGACTTCGTCGGACTGGCCATTGCGCCGGCATCACTCACGGTCCTTGAAGGGACCTGCAAGGTTCGACTGGTCCAATAACAAAGTCCACCACTCACGCGAGACTGGGGCGGCCACGGCCGCCCCCATTTTATTTCATTGTGATACTTGTTGAAATTCAACCCCGAAAGAAGAGAACGAATCGAAGCGACCATAGGACGCGATTTCGGCAAACCATCACCTTATCGGAAACAGTAAATTACAACACATTCTTTTGGGCCAGCAGAGCAAACAATAGACCGAGCCACCGCCCACCCCTAGCCCAAATTCAGTATCATTTCGATATTATTGTTGCGTTCGGAGCCCTCCTTCCCGCAGCCTTATCCCATCGAGGTCGCGCCCGCCACGGGCACGCATCAGAGGAGGAAGACACATGGGATTTCTAAGCGGACTGTCACGAACTGTCGAACACCTCACGCAAGAGCCACCCGACGAGACCCCCGACAGCAACGTTGCGGTGGTCGAAGGCGCGCTGACGCTCAGCACCGAATTCGCCTTCGGGATGGACCCGGATGCCATTAGCGGCAAGCTTGTGCTCCTCGATGGCGACCTGTCCTTCGGACCGGCATCCAGCACCAGCTATGCCGACGCGTTGTTCGCGGCGAATGAGCACAACCTGACCGCTCAGGCCGGCGCGGAGATCTCGGTCGAGGTCAATCTCGACGGCGACCCGTTCGACATCACCGTCGATCCTGACGATCCGGTGGACGGCATCGAGACAATCAGCGATTGCGATCTCATTTCCTTCAGACCGATGGATCCGAGCGGCATCCACCTGCCCCACCCATCCGAGCCGGAGGAGGACCACTCGGTGATCTCGCTCTTCGACGAAGACGGCCTTGTCGACGACCTTGCCGGCGACGGTGGCGCGGTCGACACGCTGCTGGGCAACCACGATGGCCCCGATGGCAGCGAGACAGACGGTCTTCGCGACGATCTCGCCGGCGAGGGCGGCATCCTCGATGAACTCGCGGGCGATGGCGGCCTGCTCGACCGCATCCTCACCGGCGACGACATGGCAGATGGCAGCGAAACCGATGGTCTGGTCGACGACCTTCTGGCGGAGGGCGGTCTGGTCGATGAGCTGCTCGGCGACGGCGGGACGGTCGATGACCTGCTCACCGGCGACGATCAGGCAGACAACTCGACCACCGAGGGCGCGATCGACGGGCTGCTGGCCGAGGGCGGGACGCTTGATGAAGTCCTCGGCGACGACGGCACCGCCGATGATCTCCTCGACGATGGCCTGGTCGATATCAACATCGGCGGTGCGGATCACGAACAGGCCGGGCTTCTGGAGGAAGACGGGCCGATCGACGACCTCCTGGGCGACGGCGGGACGGTCGATGCCCTGCTCACCGGCGACGACATGGCCGACGGCAGTGAGACCCACGGGCTGGTGGACGATCTTCTGGGCGAAGGTGGCACCGTGGACGAGCTGCTTGGCGATGGCGGCACCGTCGATGACCTGCTCACCGACGACAACAAGCCCGATCACAGCGAGACCGACGGCGTCGTGGCTGATCTTCTGGACGAAGGTGGCACCGTGGACGAGCTGCTTGGCGATGGCAGTACCGTCGATGACCTGCTCACCGGCGACAACCACCCCGATCACAGCGAGACCGATGGCGTGGTCGAGGACCTTCTTGGCGATGGCGGTACCGTGGACGAGCTTCTGGGGTCCGAGGCATTCGACGTCGGCGATGCGGTACGCCACCTTCTTGGCGACTGGAGCGACGACAGCTCGGAGCATGACCCGCATCACGAGAGCGGCGACGAGGATCACGATGACGGATTGCTGTCGGGCCTGTTCGGCTAACTCCCTCTCCCCCTTGAAGCAGACCAACGGGAGCGGCAGCAGGGGATCGGGCCAGAGGCCCGGTCCCCGTATTCGCATCTTCAGCACCGAACGGATGCTCATGTATTGCATCACTTAATGAGGGCAAAGAGCTGCACTAAATGAACAATTTCAGATCTGGACAAGAAATGTCCTCCCCGGACACTTTCGACGCTTGACCGCAAAGCGTGATTTCCTATCCTGCCGACACGTCAGGGGAGTCCCGCCAGAGGGGACTGAGAGGCTGACACCGGCACATTGATGCCGGGGTGACGCGACCCTTCGAACCTGACCCAGTTGACGCTGGCGTAGGAAGACCGAAGGGCATTCCCCCATCGCATCTCGAGGGGCGGCCTTTTCGGGCCGCATGGCCCTGTTGCGCATTGCCGCAACCTGGGCTGTCCGGCCCCTTTCTGCACTACGTTTCACTTGGGTCTCATCGCGAGAGGAGACCGAAATGAAAGACACCGTCCCCACCATCACCACGGGCGCGCTGCCCGCCTCGACCAAGGTTTACGTCCATGGCGAGACCCACGAGCTCCGCGTCCCCCTGCGCGAGATCGCCCTCACAGACGAGGCGCCGCTGCGGGTCTATGACAGCTCCGGCCCCTATACCGATCCGGCGATCGAGATCGACATCGCCAAGGGCCTGCCCGAGGTGCGCGGCGGCTGGCTGCAGACCCGTGGCGACGTCGAGGAATACGAGGGCCGCGGCGTGACCGACGCCGATAACGGCTTTGCCAAGGGCGACCGACTGGTGCCGGGCTTCCCGGAGCAGCGCAAGCCGTTGCGCGCCACCGGCGACCGGGCCGTGACCCAGCTGGCCTATGCCCGCGCCGGGATCGTCACCCCCGAGATGGAGTTCGTCGCGATCCGCGAAAACGAAGGCCGGCTTGCCGCGCATACCCGCGACGGCGCGCCGATGGGCGCCAATCTGCCGGACCTCGTGACGCCGGACTTCGTGCGCGACGAGATCGCCGCCGGCCGCGCCATCATCCCCGCCAACATCAACCACCGCGAGCTCGAGCCGATGATCATCGGGCGGAACTTCAAGGTGAAGATCAACGCCAATATCGGCAACTCGGCGGTCACCTCCTCGATGGAGGAAGAGGTCGAAAAGATGGTCTGGGCGATCCGCTGGGGCGGTGACACGGTGATGGACCTCTCGACCGGGCGCAACATCCACAACATCCGCGACTGGATCATCCGCAACGCGCCGGTGCCGATCGGCACGGTGCCGCTCTACCAGGCGCTCGAGAAGGTCGGCGGCATCGCCGAGGACCTGACATGGGAGATCTTCCGCGACACGCTGATCGAGCAGGCCGAGCAAGGCGTCGATTATTTCACCATCCATGCCGGGGTGCGACTGCACATGATCCCGATGACCGCAAAGCGCGTCACCGGGATCGTCAGCCGCGGCGGCTCGATCATGGCCAAGTGGTGCCTGCACCATCACCGCGAGAGCTTTCTCTACGAGCATTTCGACGAGATCTGCGACATCTGCCGCCGCTACGACGTCTCGTTCAGCTTGGGCGACGGGCTGCGTCCGGGCGCCATCGCCGATGCCAATGACGAGGCGCAGTTTGCCGAGCTGCGCACGCTGGGCGAGCTGACCAAGATCGCCTGGGCCAAGGACTGCCAGGTGATGATCGAGGGCCCCGGCCACGTGCCGATGCACAAGATCAAGGAGAACATGGACGAGCAGCTCAAGCACTGCCACGAGGCGCCGTTCTACACGCTCGGACCGCTCACCACCGATATCGCGCCGGGCTACGACCACATCACCTCGGCCATCGGGGCGGCGATGATCGGCTGGTTCGGCACCGCGATGCTCTGCTACGTGACACCGAAGGAACACCTCGGCCTGCCCGACCGCGACGACGTGAAAACCGGCGTGATCACCTACAAGCTTGCCGCCCACGCCGCCGATCTTGCCAAGGGCCACCCCGGCGCGCAGCTGCGCGACGACGCCATCAGCCGGGCACGGTTCGAGTTCCGCTGGATCGACCAGTTCAACATCGGGCTCGACCCCGACACCGCGCGCGAGATGCATGACGAGACAATGCCCGCCGAGGCCCACAAGGTGGCGCATTTCTGCTCCATGTGCGGGCCGAAATTCTGCTCGATGAAGATCAGCCACGACATCCGCGCCGAGGCCGAGAAGCAGGAGGGCATGGAGAAGATGGCCGAGAAATTCCGCGAGGGCGGCGCGCTCTACGTGCCCGCCGAACCGTCGGAATGATCTCGGTTCTGGGCACCGGGGTGGCGGGGCTTTGCGCCGCCACCGCGCTGGCCGAGCGCGGGCTGCCGGTCGAGGTGATCGCGCCCGGGGACGCGCCCGCGCCCGCCTCCCACCTTGCGGGCGGGATGCTGGCGCCGTTCTGCGAGGGCGAGTCCGCGCCGGCGGTCGTGGTATCAAAAGGTCAGGCGGCGCTTGGCTGGTGGGCGGCGCGAATACCCGGCGTGGTGCGTCGCGGCACGCTGGTCGTGGCGCCCCCGCGCGACGCCGCCGAGCTCGACCGCTTCGCCCGCGCCACCCAAGGCCACCGAGCGGTGTCGCCCGCCGATCTCGAGCCGGAACTGGCCGGGCGCTTCGCCCGTGGGCTGCACTTCCCGGACGAGGCCCACATGGATCCGCGCAAGGCGCTCGCCCGTCTGCGCGAGCGGCTCGTGGCGCAGGGCGTGGATTTCCGGGAGAGCGGACCGCGCGGCGGCATCGTCGACTGCCGGGGGCTCGCCGCGGCAAGCCACCTGCCTGACCTGCGCGCCGTGCGGGGCGAGATGCTGGAGCTTTGCGCGCCCGACGTGCAGCTCACGCGCCCCGTGCGGCTGCTGCACCCGCGCTTTCCCTGCTACGTGGTGCCGCGCGGCGGCGGCCGCTACATGATCGGCGCCACCATGGTCGAAAGCGCCCGGCCCGGCCCGGTCACCGCCCGCGCGGTGATGGAGCTGCTCTCCGCCGCCTACACGTTGCACCCCGGCTTTGCCGAGGCCGAGGTGATCGCCACAGGTGCGGGCCTGCGCCCCGCCTTCCCAGACAACATCCCGGCGCTGCGCCATGCGCCCGACCGAACGCACCTCAACGGCCTCTACCGGCACGGCTTTCTCATGGCCCCGGTGCTGGCCGAGGAGCTGGCCGAGGCGCTCGCATCGCCCTCTTCAAAGGACCTCACCCATGCGCATTGACCTCAACGGCGCGCCGATCGAGACCCGCGCCCGCACCCTGCAAGACCTGATCGAGGAGCACGGCTTTGCCGACGCTGCCGTCGCCACCGCGGTGAACGGCAGCTTCATCCCCCGCACCGCCCGCGAGACTGCAACGCTCTCCGAGGGGGCGCGGGTCGAAGTGCTTTCACCGATGCAGGGAGGCTGAGCCGATGTTCTACGGAACCGACCTGAAAAGCCGCCTGATGCTGGGCACCGCGCAATATCCCTCGCCGCAGGTGCTGCGCGAGGCGATCGCCGCCTCCGGCGCCGAGGTGATCACCGTGTCACTGCGGCGCGAGGGCAGCGCGGGCGACGCCTTCCGCGAGATCCTGCGCCAGAGCGGCTGCCGCATCCTGCCCAACACTGCCGGGTGTCACTCCGTACGCGAGGCTGTGACCACGGCGCAGATGGCGCGCGAACTGTTCGGCACCAGCTGGATCAAGCTCGAGGTGATCGGACATGCGGACACGCTGCAGCCCGACCCGTTCGCGCTGGTCGAGGCGGCCCGCATCCTCACCGAGGACGGCTTCGACGTGTTCCCCTACACCACCGAGGACCTGATCGTGGGCGAGCGGCTCATCGAGGCTGGCTGCCGGGTGCTGATGCCCTGGGGCGCGCCGATCGGCTCCGGTCAGGGGCTGCGCCACCGCGAGGCGCTGCGCACCATGCGCGCACATTTTCCCGACGTGCCTCTGGTGATCGACGCCGGCATCGGCGCGCCGTCGCAGGCCATGGCGGCGATGGAGATGGGCTTTGACGCGGTGCTCCTCAACACCGCGGTGGCCAAGGCGCTGGACCCGGTTGGCATGGCCCGCGCCTTCGGCGCGGCGGTGGCGGCGGGGCGCACGGCGCACGGCGCCGGGCTGATGCCCTGCCGCGACATGGCCACGGCCTCGACCCCGGTTTTCGGCATGGCGGAGTTGGCATGATGGGCTGGCTGGATCGTTTTTACCTGATCACCGGCCATGTCGGTCGCCTCGAGCTCTTGGTGCCGCAGGGGGTGCGGCTGGTGCAGCTCCGGCTCAAGGATCTGCCCGAGGCCGAGCTGCGCCGCCAGATCGCCCGCGCCCGCGACATCTGCGCCGTGCACGGGGCACAGCTCGTGGTCAACGATCACTGGCGGCTCGCGCTCGACCTGAATTGCACCTTCGTCCATCTCGGTCAGGAGGACATGGACGGCGCCGATTTCGACGCTCTGCGCCGGGCGGGCGTCCGCATCGGTCTGTCGACCCATGACGAGGCCGAGCTCGACCGCGCGCTGGCCTTCGCCCCGGACTACGTGGCGCTGGGGCCGGTCTATCCGACGCTTCTGAAGAAGATGAAATGGGCGCCGCAGGGGCTCGACAAGGTGAGGCGCTGGAAGCGTCTGGTGGGAGACACGCCTCTGGTCGGCATCGGCGGGCTGACGCCCGAACGCCTGCCCGGGCTCTTCGAGGCCGGCGCCGACAGCGCGGCAGTGGTGACCGACATCCAGCAGGCGGCAAGCCCAGAGGCGCGCTGCCGCGAGTGGATTGCAGCGACGCGGGTGCCCGCATGAGCCGCTACGACCGACAGATGCGCCTGCCCGAAATCGGCTCCGAGGGCCAGGCACGTCTGGCGCAGTCCCAGGTGCTGGTGGCCGGTGCGGGCGGGCTCGGCGCGGCCCTGCTGCCGCTTCTTGCAGGCGCGGGCGTCGGGCACATCACGCTCTACGATCCCGATACCGTGGCCGAGAGCAACCTGCACCGGCAGACCCTCTACCGCATGTCCGACCTTGGCCGCCCCAAGGCCGAGGTCGCGGCCGAGACGCTGGCCGGACTGAACCCCGATTGCCACATCGCGCCACGAGCTGCGCCCCTCCTCCCCGACAGCGCCGCTGCTGCCCTTGCCAAGGCCGATCTGGTGATCGATGCAGCCGACCGGGTCACCGCGACCTATGCGCTGTCGGACCTTTGCCATGCCGCGAACCTGCCCTTCATCAGCGCCGCCGTGACCGGGCGGGCAGGCCATATCGGCGGGTTCTGCGGCGGCGCGCCCAGCTATCGCGCGGTGTTCCCGGACATGCCGCCCACGCTCACGAGTTGCGATGCCGCCGGGGTGATGGGGCCCGCCGTGGCGACCTTGGGCGCCCTGCAGGCGCAGATGGCCCTCTCAGCGCTGCTCGGGCTGGCGCCCTCGCCGCTGGGCCAGATGCTGACGCTCGATCTCGCAAGCTGGCGCATCGGCGGGTTCCGCTTCGACACGGCGCCCGAGCCGGAAACGAACGGCCCCGCGATCCTCGCGGCCTCGCAGCTGTTGCCTTCAGACCGCGTCATCGACCTGCGCTCACGCGAGGAAGCCCCCGTGCCCGCGACGCCGCGGGCGCAAAGGCTGCCGGAGGGCGGGCTTTCCGAATTGAACGGCGAGAGCGGCCAGCGCGTCGTCTTCGCCTGCGCCACCGGCCTCCGGGCCTGGCGCGCGGCGCAGGGCCTGCGCGCGGCGGGTGGCATCGCGGCAATCCTCGCCACATGAGCGCGCGCGTGCTCTGCATCGGCGGGATCGATTCCAGCGGTGGCGCCGGATTGCTGCGCGATGCCGCCACCCTCGCCGCGATGGGTCTGGAGAGCTGCGCCGCGGTCACCGCCGTGACTGCGCAGAGCGACGCCGCCGTGCGGGAGGTGCAGCTCATGCCACCAGCTCTGGTCGCAAGCCAGATCGTCGCGGCGTGCGAGGGGCCCGTGGATGCGGTGAAGATCGGCATGCTGGGCCGCGCCGCCATTGTCGATACCGTCGCGAGCGCCCTGCCCGACCGGCCACTGGTGCTCGACCCGGTGCTGGTCTCGAGCTCGGGCCGGCCACTGCTCGACGATGACGGCATCGCCGCGTTGCTCGACCGTCTCGTGCCGCGCGCCACGCTCATGACCCCGAACCTGCCGGAGCTTGATGCCCTCGCGGCGGCGCTTGGCGCCTCCTCCGAGCAGGTGATTGGACAGCTACAGGAGAGAGGTTGCGGCGCGGTGCTGGTCAAGGGAGGCCACGATGCGACGCCGGAGGTTGCCACCGACCGGCTCTATCGCGCCTCGGCGCCGGTGGCAGAGTTCCACGCCCCGCGCCTCGACGGCACACTGCGCGGCACCGGCTGTCAGCTCGCCTCCGCCATCGCGGGCGGGCTTGCGCAACATCTGGACACCGAGCGCGCGGTGCAAAACGCCAAGCACATGCTGACCACGCGCTTCCGCGCGGCCTGCGACATGCCCCGCGACACGGCAATGCCCTCTGCCTCACGAGGAATTATGCCCCGTGCCTGACACGAGGGATTCCCATCCCGAATCGCCTGTGCCATACTGCTTCTAACGCACCCGTCAGAGGTGCCTCCCAAGGCAGAGCAAGAGCGCAGACATGAGCGCAAGGCGCAAACCCGCATTCGGCGTCGTGATCTACACGGCCATCACCCTGAGCCTCTCGGGGTATTTCGTCTTTGCCGCCGTGCAGGGCGATTTCGGCCTGTTCCGTCGCGCCGAGATCGAAGTCGAGGGCGACCGGCTCGCCGGCGAACTCGACTCGCTCGAGGGAGAGGTCGCCCGGATGGAGAACCTCACCCGCCGCCTGTCGGACGATTACCTCGATCTCGACCTGCTCGACCAGCAGGCGCGCGATGTGCTGGGCGTCATGCGTTCGGACGAGATCGTCGTCCGCTGACGAGGACCTGAACAGCTGTAACCGCATCGGTCGGGCCTTGCCCGATCAAGGTGCCCTATCTGCCCGTTCCGCGGGCAGTTCAGTCTCACGAAACATTACGGTTTGTCGCGCCCCTCGGCGCCTCTGCGTCGTTCCGCGCGGAAAACCAGCGAAAGCTTGCCACACCGGCAGCTTATCCCGACAAACCCTGAGACAGGATGCTTGAAAACGGGGCCGTCTGCGCTTTCTTCTTTACCTACAAGAAAAAAACAAACCGCAGGCAGACCCATGAACAAGAGCAGGAAAGTCAGGACAATCACGATCATTCAGGCCGGGGCGCTTGCGCTGCTGGCCATCTTCGGCGCCTTCGCGGCGCAGGGCCATCCGCAGCCGGTCCAGCCGAGCTGCAGCAGCCTCGACATGAGCACGCCCTGCGATCTGTGATTGCAGAGCCTCATAGCATCAGGGCGCGGTTCCGACCGCGCCCCTCTCGCGTTGCTCAGCGCCCGAGCGCCTCATACAGCTTGGGCAGGAACACATCGGTATAGAGCGTGCCGGCCAGCGGGCCCACGTGCTTGTGCAGCACCGTGCCGTCACCCGCGACGATGAAGGTCTCGGGCGGACCGGTGACGCCCCAGTTGATCGCCGCGCGGCCCTGCGGATCAAAGGGCACACCGATGAACGGCGAGCGCTCTTCCGTCAGGTAGCCCGCCGCTGCGCCCGCCTTGTCCTTGAAGTTGACGCCGACGATGCGCACGCCCTCGTCCTGCAGTTCGAGCAGGCGCGGATGTTCGGCCCGGCACGGCGGGCACCACGAGGCCCAGAAGTTCACCACCGTCACCTCGCCCGAGCGCAGAGCGGCATCGGTTACGCCGGGAAAGCCCTCGAGCGTGGTCTCGGGCAGGCCCGGTGCGGGCTGGCCGAGGAAGGTCGAGGGCAGCGTCGTGGTGTCACCGCGCTGCATTCCGAAATAGGCCATCACCGCGAAGGCCGCGAAGATCAGCGGCGGCAGGATCATGAGCGGCGAGATGCGCCGCTTGCGGGTCTCGGGATTGGTCTCAGCCATGGGGGCGTTTGCTCCGCTCTTCGATCTGTTCCAGCTCGGCGCGCACGCGGCGCGAGCGGGCGATGCTGGCGATGACCAGCACGGCGAGAAGCCCCAGCCCGACGCCGTAGGAGGCGAGCACCGCGAAGGCGTATTTTCCAAGATCCGGGATCATGCCTGACGCTCCCGTGCCATGAGCGCGCGGGCGCGGCGCGCGCGGATTTCCGTCTGGGTGCGCAGGAAGACCAGCGCGATGAACAGCAGCACGAAGCCCGCGATGCAGACCAGCGCCGGATACCAGAACACGTCGGCCACGTTCTCTTCCTTGTCGAGCGACAGCGACGCGCCCTGGTGCAGGCCCTGGTTCCAGAACAGCACCGCGTAGCGCGACAGGATGGCGAAGACCGAGCCCACGAGACAGAGGATCGAGGTCAGGTCGGCAGCGGTGTCGTCATTCTCGATCGCGGCCCAGAGCGCCATGTAGCCGAGATAGAACAGGAACAGCACGAGGAACGACGTCAGGCGCGGATCCCAGGCCCACCACGTGCCCCACATGGGCTGCCCCCAGAGCGCGCCGGTGGCCAGCGCGATGATCGTGAAGGTGGCGCCCACGGGCGCCGCCGCGCGGGCGGCGAGCGCCGAGACGTGGTGGCGGCGGATGATCCAGACCAGCGAGGCCACCAGCATCATCACCCAGGCGTTGATCGCCATCATGGCGGCGGGGACGTGCAGGTAGAAGATCTTGACGGTCGAGCCCTGCCGGAAGTCATCCGGCGTGAAGAAGAAGCCCCAGACCAGCCCGGTCACCAGGCACAGCACCGCTCCGACCGAGATCCATGGCAGGACCTTGTCGGTGGTGCGGATGAATTTGACAGGGTTGGCGTATTCCCAGATCGACATGGCTCTCCCCGTAGCGCAAGTGTCGCAATGTTTCACCTGAATTTTCCGTCAGGGGCAAGGGTCGTGGCGCCGCAGGGGCTGCTGGGCGGGGGCGGCGCGGGCCTCGCTCCGCAGGGGATACGCGCGAGGGTTGATCGACGGATTGGGCTATCTTTGAAAACCGGCGTCTGCCTGTCACTCGAGACGCCGGGCGCCGCCGCGCCATCGCCGGCCCGCGGGATGGCGACCGGATCATTGATCCTCTTGGTCTATCCCTGCCAAATCCGAAGGACCTCAACACGCTGCGCCAAGCGTCACCAAATTGCCAGCCCGGGGCGCGGGTCATGCCGGAGGCATGCTTCCAGCATGACGATGGCGCGGCGGCTTCGCCTTGATTCCGCGCAGCGAACGCTCGGATGTCAGGCGAAGGCATTGACCTGCGATCCTCAGCGCAGATTGATCCGCAGCACCGCCGCACTCGCAAACGGCAGCAGCGCGATCACCCCGGCGCTGATCCCGGCCAGCATCAGGAGCGGCGTCTGCACCGCCAGACCCTCTGCCCCGCGCCGCGCCACCTCCGCGCCGAAGATCAGCGTGGGCACGTAGAGCGGCAACACCAGCAGCGACAGCAGCAGCCCGCCGCGCTTCAGCCCCACCGTCAGCGCCGCCCCGAAGGTGCCGATCACCGACAGCGCCGGCGTGCCTGCCGCCAGCGAGACCAGCACCCAGAGATAGCCCTCGAGCGGCAGGCTCAGCAGCACTCCCAGGACAGGCGCGGCAAGCACCAGCGGCAGCCCGGTGGTGAGCCAGTGCGCCAGGGCCTTTATCGAGACGATGCCCTCCATCGGCAACGGCGCGGTGGCCAGCAGGTCGAGCGAGCCGTCTTCCCAGTCGAGCGCGAAGATCCGGTCGAGCGACAGCAGGCAGGCCAGCAGCGCCCCGATCCACAGCACGCCCGGGGCGATGCGTGACAGGAGCCCGGTCTCGGGACCGACCCCGAAAGGCACCAGCACCGTGACGATGAGGAAGAAGGCAAGGCCAAGGCCGAAGCCCCCGCCCGCCCGCACCGCGAGCCGCAGGTCGCGTGTCAGCAGCGCGATCACAGGAAAGCCTCGTCCTGCAATGCCGCCCGCGGGCTGGCCTTGAACGGGGTCACGTCGAACACCTCCGCCTCGGGAATGCCAAGGTCGATATGGGTGGCCATCAGGGCCGAGCCGCCGCCCTCGAGATGGCGCCGCACCGCCTGCGCGAAGAGCGCCACGGAGGCGGTGTCGAGCGACACGGTGGGCTCATCCAGAACCCAGACCGGGCGGCCCGTGACCATCATCCGGGCCAGCCCCAGCCGGCGCTTCTGCCCGGCGGAAAGATTGCCCGCCAGCCGGTCCTCGAGCCGCTCCAGGTCGAAATCGCGCAGGGCGGGGGAAATATCCGTGGTGCCAAAGACCTGCGCCCAGAAGCGCAGGTTCTCGGTGACGCTAAGCATCGCCTTGAGGCCGTCGGAATGCGCCGCATAGGCGATGCGTTCTCCGGCGCCCTCGACGGTGCCGGCATAGGCCGGCTGCAGCCCGGCGATGGTGCGAAGCAGCGTGGTCTTGCCCGAGCCGTTCGGCCCGCGCAGCACCAGCGCGCGGCCCGGGGCCAGCGCAAAGCTCACCCCTTCGAGAACCGGCACCCCGCCTCGGGACACCGCAAGATCGGTCACGCTCAGCATCATGGAAACGGGAGTAGCGCAGGGATCGCCGGAGCGGAAGCGTCAAAACCGCGCGGGCTGATGCCCGTGCGGCCGCGCCCTGCGCAGAGTGGCGCTCAGACCGGCAGCACCGCGAGCGCCACGCGACGCCCCTCGCCCAGCAGCACATTGTAGGTGCGGCAGGCGGACGGTGTGCTCATCACCTCGACGCCGACGCCCGCAGCCTCGAGCCTGGCCGTGAGCGCCTTGGGCAGCGGCACCAGTTCGCCCCCGGTGCCGACGAAGAGCACGTCGATGTCGGAGGCCAGATCAAGCAGAGCCGCCTCGTCCTCGAGGCCGCCCCAGCTGCGCGCACCTTCGATCGAGACGCAGAGCGCCCCGTCGAGCGGCTGGCCGCCGATGCGGAAGAAACCCGGGCCGTAGCCATCCACCGGCGTCGCGGCGCCGAAGCTCACATCATTCATCTGCATGGTATTTCCCCTAGTCCCATACCGGCAGCCCAAGAAGGATCGCCGCTGCGATGATCAGGTAGGATACGGTGCGGTATTCCCCTTCCCGCGCCGGATCGAACAAGGCCTGACCAACCTTCGTGCCCAGACCATATGGCAAAAACATGAGAAATCCAAGCGGGATGGCCGAGGGGCTCAGCGCGCCCTGCAGCGCCATCAGCGGCAGAAGCAGCGCCGAGGTGATGGTGAGAAAGACAAGGATGGTGGCGCGCGAGCGGGCCACGCTGTCCTGCCCGGCCAACTGGAAAAGGATCAGAACCGGCCCCAGAAGCCCGGTCGAGCCGCCGACGAAGCCGGTGGCCACGGCCACTGCGGCCCGCGTCGCGGGTCCGGGCGTGGCGCGGTAGCGTAGCCCGCTCACCAGCGCCACAAGCGTGACCGCGGCGACCGCGATCACTGCCCAGCGAAGCAGCGTCACGTCGGCCTGCTTCAGCACCCAGATCCCCAGCGCCACCATCGGCAGCGCGCAGAGCACCATCGCGGCGGTGCCGCGCCGATCGACCAGCGGCAACGCGCGCGGGAGCACCGTGAAGATCGAGACGATGGTGGCAAGGTTGAACGAAGCGATGGCGGCCTCGACCGGCAGGAAGATCGTCCCCACCGGCATGAAGACCAGCGCCGCGCCGAAGCCGGCAAAGCCGTAGACCAACCCGGCGATGAAGCAGGTGGCCAGCATCACCCAGAGCCCCGGTATGGCAAGGCTCTGGGCAAGGATGTCAGACACTCGCGCCGCCGGCGGCCTTCTTGGCGTCGCCTTCCGCTTCCGGCTTCGACCAGTCGCGCTTGACCCCGAGCCAGAGCAGGATGGCCGAGGCCACGAAGATCGACGAGTAGGTGCCGACGAAGACGCCCCAGATCATTGCGAAGACGAAGCCGCGGATCACGTCGCCGCCAAGCGCGAACAGCGCAAACAGCGCCAGAAGCGTGGTCAGCGAGGTCATGATGGTGCGGCTCAGCGTTTCGTTGATCGACACCACGAGCACCTCTTTCAGCGGGCGCTTCTTGTACTTGATCAGGTTCTCGCGCACCCGGTCGAACACCACCACCGTATCGTTGAGCGAGTAGCCGACGATGGTCAGCAGCGCCGCGATGATCGCGAGGTCGAACTTGATGCCCACTTCCGAGAACACCCCGATGGTCAGCAGCACGTCATGCACCAGCGCCGCAACGGCGCCCACGGCAAACTGCCACTCGAAGCGCAGCCAGATGTAGATCAGCACCGCCGCGATGGCGAGGCCCACGGCAATGAAGGCGGTCTGGATCAGCTCGCCCGACACCTTGGGGCCCACGCTCTCGACCGAGACGAAGCGGATGTCGGGAGCGACCTCCTGCAGGGCCGCCTCGACGGAGGCGACGGTCTCGGCGGTGACCGCCTCCTGCCCGTCCTGCGCCGCGATGCGCACCATGGCGACGTTCTCGTCCGGTCCGAAGGTCGGGTCGAACACCTCGGAAATGGTGCTGTCGCCGAGGCCCAGAGCGTTGATCGCATCACGGTAGGCGCCAACGTCGACAGGCTGCGCGCTCTCGGTGCGGATGGTGGTGCCGCCACGGAAGTCGATGCCGTAGTTCAGGCCGCGCACACCGAAGCTGACCATCGCCAGCACGATCATGAAGGCCGAGATGCCGAGCCACAGCTTCCAGTGCTTGAAGAAATCGAAGGAGGTTCCGTCCTTCACCAGTCTCAGATGGCGCATGTCAGATCTCCAGCGTCTTGGGGCGGCGGCGTTCGAACCACATCACGATCAGCAGGCGGGTCACCCAGATCGCGGTGAACACCGATGTCACGATGCCGATGCCGAGCGTGATGGCGAAGCCGCGCACCGGGCCAGAGCCCATGACGTAAAGAATGATGGCGGTGATCACCGTGGTGATGTTGGCGTCGACGATGGCCGACAGCGCCTTCGAGTAGCCGAGCTCGATGGCGCGGGCCGGGCCGCGGGCGGATTTGATTTCTTCGCGGATGCGTTCGAAGATCAGCACGTTGGCGTCGACCGCCATGCCCACGGTGAGCACGATGCCGGCGATGCCGGGCAGTGTCAGCGTGGCGCCGATGGCCGAGAGGATGCCCATGATCAGGCCGATGTTGAGGATCAGCGCCACATTGGCGAACAGCCCGAACAGGCCGTAGCTGAGGAACATGAAGATCAGCACCGCGGCGAAGGCCACGCCGGTGGCAAGCTTGCCCGCGTCGATGCTGTCCTGACCGAGCTCGGGGCCGATGGTGCGCTCCTCGAGGAATTCCATCCCCGCCGGCAGCGCGCCTGCGCGCAGCAGCACCGCGAGGTTGGTGGACTCGGCGATGTCGAAATTGCCGGTGATGATGCCCGAGCCGCCGGGAATGTGGCTCTGGATCACCGGCGCCGAGATCACCTCGTCGTCGAGCACGATGGCGAAGGGCGAGCCGATGTTCTCGGCGGTGTAGTCGCCGAATTTGCGCGCGCCGCTCGGGTTGAAGCGGAAGTTGACCGCCGGGCGGCCGTTCTGGTCGTAGCTCGGCTGCGCGTCGACGAGTTCCTCGCCGGTGACAACGGGGGCGGTTTCGAGGATGTAGAAGACGCCCTCTTCGTTCAGAGAGGGCAGCACCTCATTGCCGACGCCGGCGCTTTCGCCGGCGCTCGAGGCACGGCCGACGACCGGCTGGAAGGTCAGCTGCGCCGTGGTGCCGATGATCTCCTTGAGCTCGGCGGCCGAGCCGATGCCCGGCACCTGGATCAGGATCCGGTCGGAGCCCTGGCGCTGGATCGTCGGCTCGCGGGTGCCGACCTCGTCGATGCGGCGGCGGATGATCTCGAGCGACTGCTGCATGGTGCGCTCGTCGGTGGCGCGCTGTTCGGCCTCCGAGAGTGTCACGATGATGTCGCTGCCATCGCCCGCAACCTGCAGGTCGGTGGCGCCGGCCCCGGTCAGCGAGACCACCGGCTGCGCCAGTCCGCGCACCAGCTCGAGCGCGCGGGCCATGCCGTCGGGATTGGAGATCCGCACCCGGAGGATGCCGGGATCGGAGGGCTGAAGCCGGATCGTGCCGACCTCGTCTCGGGCGTCGCGAAGCACGTCGCGCACCTCGGGCCAGAGCGCCTCCATGCGCGCGGCGTAGACATCCGACAGCCGAACCTCGGCCAGCAGGTGCGCACCGCCGCGCAGGTCGAGGCCGAGGTTCACGAGGTCCGAGGGCAGCCAAGTCGGCCAGACCGAGGCCTGCGCCTCGCGCTCGGCCGTGCTGCCCTGCGCCTCGATGGCCTTCACGGCATCGTTGTGCGATTCAACGCGATTATAGAAGAGGTTCGGCGCCGCCAGCACCAGCCCCGCCACCACCAGCGCCCAGATGAGGACGCGTTTCCAGGTATCGATCTGCAGCATGTCGGCGCCTAGGGGCTCAGCTCTCGGCCGGCTCGGTCTTGGACAGGACCTGCGTGACGGTGTTCTGCACCACGCGGACCTTCACGCCCTCGGCGATCTCGACGTCGATCTCGTTGTTGTCCTTGACCTTGGCCACCTTGCCGATGATGCCGCCTTGGGTGACGACCTGGTCGCCCCGGCGCAGCGCCGCGACCATCTTCTGGTGCTCCTTCATCTTCTTCTGCTGCGGACGGATGAGCAGGAAGTACATGATCGCGAAGATCAGGATGAGCGGAAGGAATTGTCCAAGCGCGGCTGGGTCCATGGGCGGGCTCCTCAGATGGAATGAATGCGGGGGAAGCCCCCGGTCAGGTCGCGCGGAACCTATGTGCGAACGGCAAGGGATGCAAGGAGCGTCACGGGGCCTTGCCCGGGACGTGAGATGCGAGGGGCGGATGCCGTCGGGTGAGCCGCGCGAAGACGGCCCCGGCGCGCGCTCGAGACCTGCCTCCCCCGTGTTCGATCAGCGCCGCGTCGGCGCCAAACACCGATCGCGTGCCCCTGCGCCCTTGCCGCAACGTCCCCTCGGCGCCTAGGCTGAGGCGAGAGCCCGCATTCCGGGCGCAAGAAAAGGTTGAGCCCAAATGCGTTTATTCCTGATCCTAGCCCTTGCGGGCACCGCGCTTGCCGGTTGCGAGCGCTGCAGCCCCAAACCCAGCGCCAATGTGAATGTCGGCGTCGGCACCGGCGGCGTGCGCACCGGCGTCAATGTCGGGCAACGCTGTGGCCCTCTTTATGTCGGCATGAGCGCCGGGGAGTATTACCACCCCAACTGGTGGTGACCCTCGGCCGCGCCGCCCGAACGCTCGTCACGCTGCTGGCCCTTGCCCTGCCCGGCCCTCTCGCCGCGCAGGATCCCGAGACCCGCATGATGACCCCGCGCGAGGGCGAACTGCCCGCCGTGGCCCGGAACCGGCTCTCCGACTGGGAGGCGGTCGGACGGCTCAACACCCGTGGCGTCAGCCGGCTCGGCATGTGCAGCGCGGCGCTCATAGCGCCCGACACGCTGCTCACCGCCGCTCATTGCGTCGCCGGGCCCGATGGCAACCCGACCGCGCCCGAGATGCTGCATTTCGCCGCCGGCTGGTACGGCGGCGATCATGCCGCCGACAGCCCCGTCGCCTCCTACGAGGTCCATCCGCAGGCCTATGCGCAGGTCCAGCTCGACGTGGAACATGACATCGCGCTGGTCTACCTTGCCGAGCCGATCACCGCGGTCACGCCCCTCAAGATCGGCAGCACGTTCGCGCCGCCCTATGCGCTGGCGGGCTATCACGATCACCGCCCGCACCGGCTCTCGGCCCGGTTCGACTGCGACGGGAGACCGGTCCACCAGCTGCTTTTTGTCGACTGCCCGGTGCGCCCGGGCAATTCAGGCGGCCCGGCGCTCAGCGGCGGCCCGGACTGGCAGGTGATCGGCGTGGTCTCCGCCTCGGCGCGCGGCAATGCGCTGGTGGTTCCGGTCGATGAATGGGTGCGCGGACGCCTGTTGCAGGGCGCCCCCTACACCTCCGAGTGAAAAGAGGGCATAACCGCCCCGACTCGCACCCGAAAAGAAGGACAAGGGACGATGCACGACATCCGCGCCATCCGAGAAAACCCCGCCGCATTCGACGCGGCGCTGTCTCGCCGCGGGATGGAGCCGCAATCGCCCTCGATCCTGAAGATCGACGAAGAGCGCCGCGCCGCGATCCACGCCGCCGAGACCGCGCAGGCGGATCAGAAGAAGGCCGCCAAGGACGTGGGCGCCGCCAAGGCCTCGGGCAACGAGGCAGAGTTCGAACGGCTGCGCGCGCTCGTAGGCGCCAAGAAGGCCGAGGTCTCCGAGATGCAGGACCGCGCCAAGGCGCTCGACGCGCAGCTCGACGAGCTTCTGATGGGCCTGCCCAACCTGCCCTTCGATGACGTGCCGGACGGTGCCGACGAAGACGACAATGTCGAGATCCACCGCTGGGGCACCCCGGCCACGTTCGATTTCGCGCCGAAGGAGCACTACCAGCTCGCGGCCGTGCAGAAGGGCATGGATTTCGAGACCGCGGCCAAGCTCTCCGGCTCGCGCTTCGTGGTGCTCTCCGGTGGCGTCGTCCGCATCCACCGGGCGCTGGCGCAGTTCATGCTCGACACCCATGTCGAGGAGAACGGCCTCACCGAGACCTGGACCCCGGTGCTGGTGCGCGAAGAGATGATGTACGGCACCGGGCAGCTGCCGAAATTCGGCGAGGACAGCTACCAGACCCGCGAGGGCTGGTGGCTGGTGCCCACCGCCGAGGTCACGCTGACCAACATCGTCAACGGCGAGACCGTCGAGGAAAGCTACCTGCCGCGCCGCTACGTGGCCCACACCCAGTGTTTCCGCTCCGAGGCGGGCTCCGCCGGGCGCGACACCTCGGGTATGCTGCGCCAGCACCAGTTCGAGAAGGTCGAGATGGTCTCGGTCACCCACCCCGACAAATCCCGCGAGGAGCTCGACCGGATGACCGCCTGCGCACAGGGCATTCTGGAGAAGCTCGGCCTGCCCTACCGCACCGTGGTGCTCTGCACCGGCGACATCGGATTCGGTGCGCGGCGCACCCATGACATCGAGGTCTGGCTGCCGGGGCAGAACACCTACCGCGAGATCTCGTCGGTCTCGGTCTGCGGTGATTTCCAGGCCCGCCGGATGAACGCCCGCTTCAAGCCCGCGGGCGGCGGCAAGCCGGATTACGTGCACACGCTGAACGGCTCGGGCCTCGCGGTCGGGCGCTGCCTCATCGCGGTGCTGGAGAACGGCCAGCAGGAAGACGGCTCGGTCAAGCTGCCCGAGGCGCTGCATCCGTGGCTCGGCGGCAAGACCACTCTCACCGCCGACGGCGAGCTGGTCTGATCATGCAGGTGCTCTGGGCGGTTCTGGTGTTTCTGGCCGCGGTGGTCTTCGCCGCCGGGCCGGTGCTGTTTCCCGGCTTCAACGGGTTCGACCCGAGCGCCTTTCCCGTGCCGCAGGACAACCCGCCGGTGCAGCCGGCGGGCTATGCCTTCGCGATCTGGGGCCTGATCTATCTCTGGCTCATCGCCGGCACCGGCTTTGGCCTGTTCCGCCGCTCCGACGACCCCGACTGGCAGCCGCACCGCCAGCCGCTCTTCATCAGCCTCGCCGTCGGCGTGGTCTGGCTGCCGGTGGCGCAGCTCTCGCCGATCGCCGCCACCGCGATGATCTGGGTGATGCTGGTCACCGCGCTGGTGGCGCTGTTCCGCACCGGCGACATGGACCGTTGGCTGCAAGTCTCGCCGCTGGCCGTCTACGCCGGCTGGCTGACTGCCGCCTCCTCGGTGTCCATCGGCTTGCTGCTGGCCGGCTACGGGCTGCTTGGGCCGACGCCCTCGGCGCTGGTGGCGCTGGCCATCGCTCTGGGCATAGCGCTGGTGGTGCAATACCGCCTGCACCGTGCGCCGCTCTACGGCATCACGGTGATCTGGGCGCTGGTGGCGGTGATCGTCGCGAACTCCTCGCCGCTCAATATCGCGGTGGTCGGGCTGTCCGTGGTCGGCATCTTCGCCATCCTCGCGCTGCGCGGCACCGACACCGAGTGAGGCCGGCAACTTCGCGCTTGCGCGGCGCGCCGGTTTCGCCACTCTGACCCAGCACCTCCCTGACCGTTCCGCGACGGCATGGCGATGCGACGGAACTTGCACCGCCCCGCCGCCGTTACTGGCAGACGGAACCTCCCGGGTCAGGACCCTCAGATGCAGATCTTTCAGTGCCCCAATTGCGGCGCCCCGCTCTATTTCCACAACACCGGCTGCACCTGCGGCCAGCAGGTGAGCTTCGATCCGGATGCGCAGCGCATGCTGCCGCTGAGCGAGCCCTGCGCGAATCGCGACCTCATCGGCTGCAACTGGATGGCCGAGAACGGCGAGCTCTGCCGTTCCTGCGCCATGACCGAGATGCTTCCCGACCTGCGCGAGAACGGAAACCGTCCGCTCTGGGAGACCTCGGAGCTCTCCAAGCGCTGGATGCTCGCCAACCTCGCGCGCTGGGGCTGGTTCATGCCAAGCGATCCCGGCGCCCGGCCGGTGTTCAAGCTGCTCTCGGAGCAGACCGCCGCCGGGCAGGCCGACATCATTATGGGCCATGCCAACGGGCTCATCACCATCAACGTGACCGAAGCCAGCGACGCGGTGCTGGCCAAGCGGCAGGAAGAGCTCGGCGAGCTCTACCGCACCATGCTGGGTCACATGCGCCACGAGACGGCACATTTCCTGCACCTGCGCCTCTCCGAGTCCCCCGAGTTCCTAGCGCAGTTCCGCGCCCTGTTCGGCGACGAGCGTGCCGACTACGGCGCTGCGCTCGAGCGTCACTACGCCGACCCGCAACCGGCTGACGAGACCCACATCACCAGCTACGCCACCGCGCACCCGCACGAGGACTGGGCCGAGAGCATCGCCCACCTGCTGCACCTGATCGACCTCGTCGACAGCGCCGCCGCCGCCGGGCTGGCGCTCCCGGGTGGCCCGCCCGCGGGACACGACGCCTATGCCGCTTCCGATACCGAGGCAGAGATCACCATGGCCATCGACCTTTCGATCGCGATGAACCACGTCAACCGCGCGATGGATCTGCCGGATCTCTACCCGTTCGTTCTAGCCCAAGGGGTGCGGGACAAGCTCGCCTTCGCGCATGGCTGGCTGCGCCGCAACGGACACGGCTGACCGAGCGCCCGACCGCGATGGTCGGCCTGCCTCCGGCGGGAGTATTTTTGACGAAGAGAAGCCAAGAGCGCTGTGCCTCGGTCTTCTCTGGTTTCAAAATACCTCGGGGGTGACTTGGCCGCAGGCCAAGAGCGGGCAGCGCTCCTTAACTGGCCGTTTATTGCACTGTATTCGGCACAATGCCCAATGCTCGCTTCTTGCCCGTCGAAGTAGTCGCAAGCAAAGAGAACCTGCCATTACCGGCATTTATGCCAAGGACACGGTCAAACGTTGATCTTGCAGCTCATCGCGTCGATCACGGGTGAGACAGTCCATTCTCATCGACGCAGGTGCTGAACCAGATGGCATACGCTAACCGGACCTTCCAATCGCGTACCGCGAACGACAGAGAGCAGCGCTTCCGCGACCGTCGCACAAGGCGCAGCATGAAGCCAGGCGTCGACACGAAGGTCGGGGAGCCGACATTCGCTGCGGCGACGATCCGATCACCCATAGAAGGTGGAAGCCGACATTCGGAGCGGACCAAGGTCGAGGCTTCCTCTGCATCGCCGCACGGCTGCACCGAGCCCTTTCCTGCTATTCCTCGTGGCTCGTGCTTTGCACCTGCAGCAAGGTTGCCTCACGCCGCTATTAGGGCTTTTCCTGTCGACGGCGGACCAAAAGTCGGCCACGGGGCCGCGTAAAAGCAGGCCACACTCGTCTCTGGCCAACCAGACCCAGCAGCAAGTGAGCCGAGCGCTTAAGAAAGTTGAGGACTCCGCGCCCGGCGCGCTTGCACCAGACGGGAAAGCCGATGACCTGCTCTTCGCTGAAACGGCTTTTCCGCATCGTCTGTCTCCTCGTGTGGAGAACAGGCTAACCTCAAACCGCGGACTTTTCAGGGGAGCATGTATGAACTGCCTTCCCCTGCAAGTGATTTGTCGATGCGCCGCTGACCCTGCTTCTATGTATTCGGTCTTTCTTCGGGGCCGTTCGATTTGCCCCT
>Ga0115012_10000053_pt1 | contig 69668 bp, 96 predicted proteins | sample TroAtlMetagenome_FD_88706 | JGI IMG/M metagenome (GOLD analysis project Ga0115012, IMG submission 88706) | Marine eukaryotic phytoplankton communities from Atlantic Ocean - Tropical Atlantic ANT10 Metagenome | ecosystem: Environmental > Aquatic > Marine > Oceanic | place: Tropical Atlantic... | reverse complement strand
TGTTATCAGCATATTTTACCTCAATGTCTTTTTTGCCAAAACCGGCTAAAGCCATTTCGATATCATATGTGAAGTCACCTGTTTTTACGATATTGTATGGTGGAAAATTCACTTGTGGCATATCCGTCATTTGTTCAAAATGACTGAACATATCGTCGAATCCTACAGTGAATGGTTTAAGTTGATTAAAGATAGATAGTCTTGCGTTTGTCATTGTTTTCTCCTTTATTAAGCAAGTTAACATTATTGTACCCGAACATTCGGCGTACACATTTATTTATACAGATTTACTCTGTATGTATATAATATAACACTTTTTTTTAAAATTACAAGAGTATTTTGGAAAAAAATCCCCCAATTAAGGGGGATTTGAATAGTGTGGGATTTTAGTTTTTAAAGAGCTCAAAAATCCCCTGGAAAGTTGCTCTGCCTTACTTCTTTATTGGCAATGGACGAAGTGATCCATCATACGTTCATTATAGTAATCACGTATTTCTTGTAAAGTCCATGTATATGTAATTTTAGGAATATCATACCAACATTGTTTTTCGTTGCTCCATTCCTGCTTCTTAAATGTATACCATGGGCCTGTGCCTTTAATTTTATCTAGTAACCAATCAGTACCTTCGGCGTATATAAACAAGTGCCTTGGACGTTGTACTAAATCTATTAAATCCTTAGGTTCTTTTTTTATAACGATTCTGTCGTTAATATGTGGTAAATGATCTGGATGTGACATACTGCTCCTTATGAGTAAATTGAATTACTAACTACTTCACCATCTGGGTGTACTTCAAACAAAGAAAGTACAGGTGAATTAAGCCATTGAATTAAACCTGTGCTAGTTTGAATCTTATCAGCAAACTTGATCTTATCAGCTGGTTTTCTAAATGAACGCTCTAGAGCTTTCATTTTCATAGCTTGTTCTAATGTAACTTTAATAATTTCACCGTCATCTGTTATAACACTATCTAACGGTTTTGGATTTTCTTGTGAATCTTCAATCTTACCAAATTGTACAAACATTTTAGTTTGTTTGTAACCTGGGCCGTACTCGTCATTTAAATTTACCATATTATCTGCTCCTTAAAATTAAACTATGTAAGATGAACCAATATAAGCTGTAGGTCTGTCACAGCAAAATTCTTCTAAACCATATATTTCATGACCTGGTTCAATAACATCTTTAACAATGTAATCAATTCGTTTACCTAATTCTGGTATATGAGCACCATCTTTCAAAAGTTTTTGAACTCTATCAATAGCATCATCAACCGAGAAAGCCTTAATGAATATGTTATCTACGTGTGAACATTTAGAAATTCTAGGACGAATTCCAACTTGGTAATTACTTTTAAAACTTGCTAACTTCATACTTGCTCCTTTGTTACCGTTTAAAATTAATATTATACTTAGGTTTGGAATACTTGTCAACCAAAATGGCGTCTTTTTTTCATCTTTTTTCAGTTTTGTAAGAAAATCAATGACTTATATAAAAAGCTGAAAAATAGCATCATGACCTGTTTGAGTATAGGTATAATCGCTATTATAGTGGTCACTGGATTGAATTAAGCTGTCTAATTCAGTATGTTTTGAGATATCTGTATCGTGTATTTCACACCAACGAATAAACTGGTCAGATAATGAATATTTGTGATAATATGGTGTTGTTGTAGTACCTAGTAGTTTTTCAGCTACACACGGGCTGATTTGGGCCCATTCCGAGGCTATTTTAACGTCTTTTTTCATTAGTTTGATACTATCTATAAACGTTTTATTGTGATCTACTAGTGTTTTAGGAGTGTGTGAAAGCAATAACATATCACGTCTACGAGTGTAATTTACGTCTAAATACTGGTCATTATCCCAGTTATATACAAAGTTACCTATCTGTTGATGTACCAAATTTGGTACCGTAATGACGACCTGTTCGTGCTTTTCGTAGTTATTTAAAAACTTATTATACGTTGATTCATTAGAATTAGTAATAAAGATCTCAGGAGTTTCTTTATAGTGATCTGCTAGTTGGAATATCCAATGTCCTTCGCCATGAGTATTAGTGTCAACTAAATTAGAATTTCCTATTATCAACATAATTTTTTACCTCTTGGGCAAAATACTGGTGAGTATTTGGACCCGGGTGTTCATTGTCGTTAGCAAGGTCTTGTGGATCTTTCATTATATTAATGTTAGGCCAACGATCTCTATTAAGTTCTTTTGCTAATGGCTGAATTGCTGTTATAGGTCCATCGCTGAAATTATCTATAAATTCTAAAGGATACCAACTACCAATATCTCCTCCATATCCAAATTGATTTGAGTGTAACCAATCACCCCCATTAACAAACAAGAAACTCTGTCCACGTTGCTTAAAAAAGTTTTGAAGTATATAAGCATTCTTAATCAAATTGAATAAACTTGTAGTGGCATCTTCTTGTATCGTAAAACCTTTTCCTTCTGGTGTTTCTACCCAATTACCTAAAGGAGTACTAGCATAAAAATCAGGTTTGAAATATTGATGCCATTGATAGTCTTTAAGATTTTCTTTTGTGTGAGCTTGTAAACAATTTACTTCTGGTTCATAATTATGGTCTTCATTAATTACTTCACTTACAGAAGTAGGCCTCCCAAAAGTTTCACTACGTGGTATTTGTGTCCATTGAATAATAGCTAGGTCAGGTTTCTGCCTGCTACAAAAATCTATCGCTCGCCTTGTAATGTAGTCATTAGAACTACCACAAACAGCATGATTATAAACTTTATCATAACCTAACTGATTTGTCCAAACTTGATCTATACTATTAAAAAATGAATAGTGTGAGTTACTACACCCAGATATGTAGACACTTGAACTCACGTCGATTACTTCTTACGAGCAAAACGATCCTCAGCACCTTGTCCCCACTCGGCATTCATTTCACGTTGTTTTTTAAGCCAACGTTTTTTACCGGCTTTTTTAGCAAGTCTTCTTTTCTCACTAGGCTTTATAAAGTACTGACGATCTCTAACTTCTTGTAAAGTCCCTTCGTTTTGAAGTTTCTTTTTAAGTTTTCTTAGAGCTTTGTTAACATCATTGTTACGAACCTCTACAGTTAGTCCGCCTTTTCCTGAAGCGTCTATCCTTGATGTAAAAGTTCTATTTTTATTTTTGTTGAAACCACCTCGGTTACCTACAAACATTAAACCTCCTGTACGTCTGATTCATTAATTGTTACCTTTTTCCCTTTCAATAGGTCTATCTCATAATAGTATTCTAATAATGTGTTTTCTAAAATACCTTTCAATGCTCTAGCACCTACCTTATATTGTAACGCATTATCTACTATTTTGTCAAGAGCTTTTTCCGAAAATTCCAATTCGACTTCCCCCAAATCAAAATAAAATCGGGTTTGGTGAATTAGATTGTTATCTACTTCCGTTAATACTTGTTTTAGCTCTGATCTTGTTAATTCTGTTGTTTGTACTATTACTGGAAAACGACCTACAAACTCTGGGATCATTCCAAAATTGATTAGTTCGTTTGTCATAAATTTCTTTTCTTTACCCAAAGTACCATTAAAGCCAATGGCGTTATTTTGGCCATCATCTAATCCAACAAATGCTCCACTACCAATAAACAAAATTTTACTAGTATCAACTTCTAACATTTCTTGATGTGGATGTTTTCTACCACCTTGTGGTGCTACTCTAACTTTAGTTCCTTCTACTAATTTTAATAATGCTTGTTGTACACCTTCGCCTGATACATCTCTAGTTATAGATACGTTCTCTGACTTACGACCAATTTTATCTATTTCGTCTAAAAATATAATACCTTGTTCAGCTCTAGCTACATTAAAGTCAACTTTCATTAACAAAGAACTAATAATGCTTTCTACGTCATCACCAACATAACCACTTTCTGTTAAACTTGTGGCGTCAGCAATTACAATAGGAACATCTAAAAACTTGGCAATTTGTTTAGCCATAAACGTTTTACCGGATCCTGTTGGTCCAATAATTAGCTGATTGTTCTTTTCAATTTTACCAGTATCATCAAACATTATTCGCTTGTAGTGATTAACTACACCAACAGCCATATGACGTTTTGCTTTGTCTTGTCCGACCATTGTCTTACACAAGAAATCATTTATTTCTTTAGCTGTTTTTGGCTTTAACTGTCTTACTCCAGCTTTAGATTTCTCATCATTTAGAACTTTGTTACATAATGAAATACATTCGTCACATATACCTACACTATTAGCTACTACAATTTTATAAACATCTCCTTTGCCTTTACCACAAAAATTACAAGAGCTAGCCGGAAGTTGTTCAATCTTTGTTGTCATTATTCATCCTTTTCTTTAATAGCCAATCAACAGGTACTGTTAACTTATTAATATTTAACTTTTCATAGTCGGCGTCATGGTGAATATCGTCACACCACCAAACGTTTGGCATAGACATTAAGTAACCCATAACAATTTTATTTTCGTATTCGTTGCTTACAATGACTACAGTTGAACGACTTGCTGTATTAACAATCCAATCTAAACTGCTTTCTTGTTCACCGACGTGTAAACTGTAATCTCCTAACCCTGGTAATTCTTTGATATACTGTTCTACTGTCCAGTTATCACAACCAAGTAAGAATACACTTTCTGGTCTGCCAAACCAATAATCTGGTTCTGTTACTACTGTTAATTTATTGTCCAAGGACGTCCCTTCTCGTTAAATATTTTGATACTGCTTCTTTTTCTTCAACACTTAAATCATCTACGTCTTGCTCATTTTTAGCAAGTTGGTCTACAAGATGTTTAATATAGTCTGCCGTTAAGTAAGCTGATGTTCCATCTTTATCTACTTCAATCCATTTATTACCATTCCACTTTTTAAGTTCGTGTGGGTAAGTTCCTGTTAATGTATGTAGTTGACCTTTTTCTGGTTCACTTGGTAAGTTCTCACCAAACGTTGCTTTAGCACCTCTACTATCATCAATTACCTTTTTCGCAGATTTATCTACAAGGTCGTACTTTTGACTAATACGTTCTATAGCTTGATCTCTACTTGCTATTTGTGTTTGTAATTTAATGATGTCTTTGTTTAGATTGTCAATACCAGTAGTGTCTTCTACAATTTTTTCAACTTCTACTTCTTTAATGACTTCTTGGATTTCTGGTTCTTTATTTTCCAGCTCGTTGATTTTACTTTTCAGTTCTTCTATTTCTTCTTCTTGTGCTTGAGTAGTTTGTTCAAGTTTAGCAATCGTTTTTGTTGCTTTAGCCGTTAACTCGCTAATTTCATCCTTTTTTTTTGAAGTTCGGATAACTCCATCTCTAACTCTTTCTTGTCATTGCCTAAGTCGTCATAGGCAGTCTGAAGTTTATCTAACTCCTCTTTAGTCAAATTTTCATTGGCTATCGATTTGTCTAACTCGGCTTCAAGTTTTAACAGAAGGTCAGTATGCTCTTGTATTTTCATTTCTAGTTCCTTCTCTCGTTTCTCTAACTTTTTAAATTCTTTAGAGTTTTGTGGTTTAGGTGATGTTGGTGGTGTTATTGGTTCATAGGGTTTTAAGCCTTTCGACTGTCTAGCCCATCCAATTGTCTGTACACCTGCTAACACCAACATAATAGCAAGTGGATCAAATACTATAACAATAATAATGATCACCCATCTAACAGCCTGTTCTAAAACCGACTGGTCTGGATTATCTCCGTAAACAAATTCAGCAATATACTTGATTGGTCCTACTTCTGCTTCTAATTGTCTAAATTCTTTTTCAATCTCAAATTTCTCATCAATCAATACATCAATTTGAGTATTGGCTTCTCTAATTTTAGCATAGTATTCATCTACTAATGCTTCAATGTCTTGCCCTGTGTCTTGTCCTAATTGATCTCTTAATCTTGAAATAAGTTCATTAGCATTATTAATCTCATCTTCTGCTAATCCTCTTAAACGTTTAATTTCTTCTCTGGCCGCGATTATAACAGGATTCTCGGCTGTGTTTGTAACTTCTGCTTCTGCTAGTCCACGTAAACGTTTAATTTCTTCCCTAGCTGATGTTATTGTTTCGTTTGTTTGGTTTTGACTTTGTATATAAGATATTTGTAATACAAGTTTTTGTTTTCGAGCTTCTAAATCTGCTTTAAACTTTTTAAGAGCTGTTCTACTACCATAACCAAACTTGCCATCTGCTGTTACACCAATAAGTGCCTGAAGTTCTTTAATTTTTCCTTCTGACTGCCAAGTTTCAGCGGCCTTTAATTTTTCTTTAATATCTGCTAATTCTTCTTCTTGTGTTTTAACTAGGTCTTTTAGTTTTTGTTCTTCTTTAGCTATTATTTCGTTTTGTTCATCAATAGCAGGTTGTACACGAGTATATGCTTCGTTTACTCTTGCTAGTTCTTTGTTAATAATTTCGTTTTGTTCATCAATAGCAGGTTGTTGTCTATCATAAGCACCATCAATACGTTCTTGTTCTTTATCTATTTTTGCTTGTATTTCGCCATCTTTATTAGATACACTATTTTCTGCTTGATTAATTTTAGTTTCTGACCTAGTGATAATAGTTTCATAACGTGCTATTTCAGATTCTATTCTTACTAATTGTGATTGTGTTTCTTCACTTGCTGATGTTTGCTCAATATGTGCTTTAGATAAAAATCCAAAGATACCCATACTTGTAATGAACATAAGAATAATAACTGCTAAAGACAGATATGTCTTCATCCAGCCACGAGCAAATCGCCAGTACTGATGTAACCAGACTGTTGTTACAATTTTACCTACTTCTAATACACCACCCATTATGATAATAGGTATTACAGCGGCGGCAAAAATAGCCGTCAAGCCTATAATAGAGTAGTAAGCGGCCACACCTGATATTGATAGTGCCACTAGTAAAATAAAAAGTCCAAATATCATCATTGTATTTACCGCCTATTTAGATGTTCTTAAGCATATTAGCTAACTTACTAGCCTGTACGTCTGCTGTGATTTTAGGTTGCTCTTCGTCTGTTTCGCTGGTGCTAACTGTTGATCTAGTTTTTAGTTTGTCCATAACATCACTTTGTGGAGTCGATTCAGGTTGATAGTTTTCGCCTAAATCTGTAATTCTTAAACTGCTAATATCAAATCCTAATTCAACTTTTTGTCCAACACCTGAACTACTTCTAGTTTTCATAAGCTGTATTTGATACTTGCCTCTTTCTCTCATAGCCCTACTTGTAAAAATACCAAACACGTTATCTGCTGTATTAATTTTACTAATACCTCCAGCAATATGGCTATGGTCAAATTCTATTTCTTCTACTGCTCCTCTGTTTAATTGAGAAGCCGTTACAAATATTACATTAAGTTCTTTTGATAAATTTCTTAATTCTTCACTAACATACTTGTCTTTAATAAACTGATCATTTGGACTTACTTTAACACTAACAGGACTTAACAAGTCTAAATAATCAACTAGCATAAAGTCTAGTTTGTTTCCAGTTTTAATTTGTAGTTCTTTACAATATGCTCTAATGTCATTAATTGTACTCTGTGCTGGCATATACTTAATTCTTAAGTTACCTGCTTTCTTACCTACCATTTTAACTTTTAAATCTAAATCATCTAAATCTTTAAAAACATCTTTACTTGGAATTTCTGTAAGCATACTGTCAATTCTCATAGAACATAAATTTTCACTTAATTCTAAAGTTATATAACAACCATTAAGTCCTGCTAATGCCCAATTACAAGCCATGTTCTGTAAAAATAAACTCTTACCAGATCCACTACCACCAGCAAATATATTAAGTTCGCCTTTGCTCATACCACCAAATAGTTTTCTATCTAATGTTGGCCAGCCTGTGCTTACTTGTCCATTATTATCTTTTAATGCTAACAATCTACCTTTTGGATCTTCAAAGTAGTTTGTACCTAAGTCTCTTGTTAAACTAATTTGTACGGCATCTTTAATTAATTTTTCTACTGGAGCATAGTTGCCTTTTTCTAAATGATCAGCACTTTTTAAAATTGCTCTTTCTAATTCTTGTCGTCTTGTAAAATTTTCAAACTCCTCAAAGAACCAACTGTAATGTCCATCTTGTAATTCTGGTGTTGCTTTTAAACTTGTATTAGCAAAAGCATTTACCTGTTCAAGTGTAGGCATTGTGCTTTGTTTTTCAGCATGATCAAAAATAAAATCGGCCGCCTTCCTTAAACTTCTATCAAAGTTTTCTGGATTAAAAATATTCTGTACTCTAACATAACTTTGAGCGTCATTAACCATCATCTCCAAAAATAATTTTTGAAGTTCTACAGTATACTCAGTTATTTTATTTTGTTCAGTTTCCAAGTTTCTTCCTTGCTAATTGTATCTTTAGTTTATTACTTTGCTTTGCTTCAATGATACTTTTAATTGTAAATAGTTTTCCATATTTTAATACGGCATCACTTACGTCTTTAACATCTTCATGCCAATCTGGAAAGCTAACTGACCAACCATATTCAATAGCACTATCAATCATTTGTTCTCCTGCTTGATCTCTATCTGGAACACAAATAACTTCTTTACCAATACTGTCAATAATATCAGCTTGGGTTTCATTAATATTGTTACCTAACGTTCCAACACCGTCAATAGCAACGGCATCAAACACACCTTCAACTACTATTATACACTCTCTATCATCGGTTTGTCTATCGGAATTGAAAACATATCCTGCCGGCCTATGTGACATATATTTTGGCTTAATATTATCAACTACTGCTCTGGCGGCATATCCGACTACTTCGCCTTTCCAAAAGAAAGGTACAATTACCCTATGCTTCATAGGTTTTGAATTTGACCAATACGTTGGCCAATCATAGTTAGGGTCTCTGTCTAACAAGTATTTACAACATTCAGTAAACGGCTCTATGTCTTCTTGATTTAACCGATCTTGCCAATGTGGTAACTCTAAACTACCATCAGGTAATGGGTGAGCATCAAAGTCTATTTCTTCTTCTGGCTTGTATTCTTCTGCTACACCAACTTCATCTCTAATTCTAACTGCCTCAATAACTAGTCTTTGTATTTCCCCATCATTAGCACCTAGCCAACCTAATAGCTTTCTCATCTTGTATCCAAGATGCCCTCCGGGTTTCCAACCTGTTTTATAGTTACAATTAAAACAATGGTAGGAAACGGTGCCATCTCCTTGTGTAATAACACCGCCCCTACCACGTCTATCTTGGCTTTCGCCATTATGAATACAACACGGAGCATCAAAACTTGTCCAGCCTGATGGTGTAGTCTTACGACGAGGAGGAAGGAGGGAAACTACACTATCTTGAATGCTGTTATTCATAATTGTATTATACTAGAAGTACTAGGCGAAAGTCAACCTTTTTTTCGGTTTATCGCTTTAAATATATATAGATTTTTTTCAATAGTCTCTTAATAACTGGATGAGAGGAATCATAGTTAAAGAGAGCAAAATAGGCTAATAAGTCTGGACTTAGATAATGTCCAATTTCTGTTTTAAATTGAGCTGTTTTCTTTGCCATTCTTAATAAAGTAAGGGCGTCTTTTTTTCCGACGTGCCTTGTTAGTTCGTCTGCTATGTTCATAGCATAAGCTTCAATTTCATCAGGACGGGACATATATTCGTACTCTAAACTCCTGTCATCATATCCGTCTCGGCCTGGATGAAAATCTCTAGCTCTGTGTTGATTCATATGTAATAACTCATGCTTCATTACATCTTTTAATTTATATAAAAAGAACTTCCTGCCCTGTTTGGTCCATTCTAACTCGTCATTGTCTTTATCACTAAAGAAAAGATCAATGTGGATTGGAATTCCGCCTTCCTCGTCAGCATCAGGATCGTAATGAGCACCAATGTTCATAGAACCTGATTCAAGGTCAGGCTTCTTGTGAATTTGAATGTTCGTCATTGGAAAGTGTTTTTTAACAAGACCAGCTATCGTAGACAAAGATTGGGTTCCTCGGATTTCTCTAGCCAAAGGACCCAATTCTACTTGTTCGGGTTTTGTTACTTCGTTTATTAACATAAACTTACTTATCTTATTTCATGAACGTATGATTACCTAGTGTACCAAGAAATGTTTTAGTATCTGCCCAATTAGGATATACCAAGTTATGAGCATAATAATAGACAGCACCATTTGTATTATCTTTTATTGACATTGTGCCTACTTCTAAAATGTATATTGCTACTTCTACTGATTCTCTCCATGCTCTAGCATTACCTTTAATAGTTTGACCAGTTTTTTCGTAGTTTGCCCATATAACATCTTTCTGTCCATCACAGTACCAACTAAATTGACATCTGTGCTTTCTAGGGTAATAAATTCTTTCTGAATCTTTTAAATCTGTGTGTTGTTTTGTTTTCCAGCTTTCTCTAACAGGACCTTCTGTAACAACATTACAATATGAATTAGGCCATCTAGAATCTTTTACTCTATTTCTAGTAACATTACCTACGGCCGCTTTACCTGAAAAACTTTCTGCTCTTGCTTCAAAGTAAATGTTTTCTGCTAAACACATTACTTCTGGGTGAAATTTTTTAGGAACATTTTCTGTTTCTAGTGTTTGCCACAAAATATGCTTGGCCTGACTAGTTAATTCTGCTCCTGTTGTTGCTATTGCTGAGGTTGAAGTAAAAACCAAAACCATCGCTAAAAACATCTTTTTCATTAGTTTGCTCCTTTTCATTTTATAGTAATATAATACTATATTTTGGCGATTTTGTCAACCAAATTTTCTGATTTGAGCCTTCTATTTTTGCTTGATTTTGCTTGATTTTTTAAAGTATTTTTGCTGGTTTTCAGCAAGATCTCTAAATTACTACTTTTCCTTCTTTAATTAGACGCTTTCTGTTCTTCATATGCTGTGCTTGAACGTCTTCTTTTGAACCACCAAAATACGGAACACAATGTCCTTCTTTAATCATTATCTCAGTAACCATTTTACCATTTTCAGTAACAAAGTCTCCTAGAACTCTACCAAACTTACCTTTCATATCCTCGCCTTTTTTATTAATTTGAGTTTTTAGAACTGTAGTTTTGCCTAGTAGTTCTTTAAGTCTGGCCTTTGATGCTAGTCCAAATTTCTTTTCTACTTTATCTCTTGTTCTTGATTCAGGTGTATCAATACCCATAATTCTAACACGTTCATTGTTTAATGAAATACCAAAACCTAAGTCAATGTCTACATCTACTGTATCACCATCTATTACTTTGATCACCTTTGCTCTATATTCGTACATAAGTTATTCCTTCCATAAGTCGCCGAAGTCTATATCGGTGGTATGACCGAATAAGTCTTCAGCTTCACTTACCCTATCTATATCAAAAGTAACACAATGACTTCCTCCGTCCCAAAAATATTTGTGTCTTAAAGGACAATGTATTACTTCAACACCATTGTTATTTAACATTTTTGTGACACTATTGTTAGCATGGCTAGTAATAACTGTTTCAGGGTTTAAGTGTAGCATATTAACTTCAAATGTAGTTTCCTCGCTATATCCTATCCAATGTTTAAGATATGTTTGAATAAAGTCTACTGCTTCTTGTTCAGGTTCGTGGGTTAGTTTAAAACTAAAATCTTCCCATAGTCGGTGATATCTATCTAAGTCGCTTGGTATGTAATGAGGTAATTTGTCTATTTCCCAACCAGCAAAAGTATCTGAATAATGATCTATCTCAAATCGTGTTAAAAGCATTCCAGGTTTAACAGGACATACACTACTATCACTATGACTGCCCATACCAGCTGTATGTATGTTTACATCTAAGCCGTGTAGCTTTTTATACTTTCTAAGCCATTCTACAAAAGGTATGTTATCTTTATTTTCTGTATCAATGATTAAATCTTTACCTAATCTAAATATATCACTAGCACAGAAATAATCAAAAATTATAACATCATCTTTCCAAGGTTTTAAAACTTCTTCAGCATAATCTTCCCAAGCCCAATTGGCTCCAACAAATATTTTATCGTGCCAACGTAATAAATGGTTACGAACAGCAAAAGGTTGACCTGGTAACTTTTTACGTTCTGCTATAGTTTCTTCTGCTAACGTAAAGTTTTGTTTTTTCATATAATTGTTAACATCAGGACGTAAAACTTTAATATCATATTCTTCCATTACAGAAGCCATATTATGTAAGTCTTCTTGAGTTTCTTCAGTTATTTGAGTTAAACAATTTTTAACACTAGGCGACAAACCTTCGTATACACTTGACGGTAATACATCTCCTAGTAGTACAGTTTTAAGTTCACCCCAATTATGAAAACAGTTTTCCATTATGTTTTACCAAGTAATTCTTTTATCAATCGATCGTTATCTCTATTATAAAAATTTATTAAAGTAATAATATTTTGATCTTCTACTGCTGGTTTAAGTTTATAGTAATCATCTAATTGTTGAAATGCTGAAATGTCACCAGCTATTAACTTATCATAATCTAAAACCATATCAGCATGAGCATATTCTAATTCAATACTTTTTTGTAATGCTGAATTTTCTTCTAAACTATATTCAACTGGATGAATTTCCATTTCTCTTAATCCTGGACCTTCAGCAAACCAAATTTCTTTTTCTCTTAAATGATTGTTTGCTGGGCTTCTTAAATTATAAAAATCTTTACATTGACTTTTTATATCTCTAAGGATTCTACAGGAAACTGCCGTATCAAAAATTTTTGTCGTGATAGAAATGTTTGGGCATTCTATTCCTTTTACTTTTTGAAAGGATTCTTTTAGACCTGGCCAAACAGCATGGTCTAACATAAACAAATTTTCTTTGTTTTTTATTTCAAATGTTTCTAAATATTTTTCTAATACAGCAGGATCGTATTCAAAACCTCTTCCTGTTTCCCAATCAAACCATTCTTCGCCGTATGGTAAATCGATTTGAAGTCGATAAAATTTTTCTAAATGCCATAGTTCTATTGGAAAGTGATATTCATTCCAATAGCTGTTAGCCCTAGGCATTGGACCATATCCCCAACGGTAAACAAGCAGACGTAAAAAGAAGTGTCCACCCATTCCTGCTTTAAATTGAAAGTTAGCTAACATACTATTAATTAGCCATAAAAAAAGGCAGGCAACAAATTAATGAAGCCTACCTTAAATTATTCTAATGGATTAGAATGAAAATTTCATTCCCATTGCCATTTGTGTAGTATCTACACCAGTATCGTTATCAGTTGATTGATACTCAGCATATCCAGTTAAAGAACTTGAGAAATTATGGCTTACACCGTAAGTCATATAATTTGCTGTTCCTTCTTTATCTTGTAAGCTAACCATCAAAGTTGAATCGCCGATTACTTTAGATGCTGAATACTCCATACCAGTTAGGTCAGTTGTTGTAGTATCTTTTAGTGAGTAAGTACCCGCTAAAGAAATACCAGCAACGTCTACACCTGCTGAAGCAATTTGGTATTTAACGTTATTGACTTTATCGTCAATCAAACCGCCAGCTACTGCTACTGGACCTAAGTCCATTGATGCTGAGATGTCAGTAACATCTAAGCCATCTTTTCCAGTCGCTCCATCAATCATTGCCATAGCATCTACAGAAACTGGGCCAATTGAATTAGAGTATTTTACTGTGTTAGATGTTCTGTCAGCATATTTAAATACAGCATTGCCACCGTATACGTTAAATATGTTTGTTTTACTAACACCTGCTCCTGGGTTCTCTTGACGTCCGCCAGATACAGCACCTAAGCCATCTAAGTCCACACCTACATAAGCAAGTCTAGAATCAAATGTATCAGATCCCGAATCGTCAGCATCGATGCCAACTTCTAGTTTACCAAATCCAGTAATGCCAGTTTCACCTTCACCTAAAGTTTCAGAGAAATCAACACCAATCTTAGATCCGTTGTTTTGTGCCTTTAACACAGACTCTCCAGAAGCATTATCATCGTTAGACATCATATAGTTTAATGAACCATATACGTTCATATCAGCTGATGCTGTCGTGACGAAAAATGTCATGAAAAGAGCTGTTGTGGCTATTAGTAGTTTTTTCATATGTTTTTCCTTTAAAATAAAACAATATTGTTTTCTTACTATAGTATCATAGGTGCCCCTAACTAAAGGGACACCCACTAAAGAATTCTGTTGCCAGGCTCTTCTAAACCCCGAGTGATTATGCCGCTAAGGCAAAATCCTCATTAGCAAAATTATCGTTTGCGTTTATAAGGTTGCTTGATTTACGGTCATCGCCTACCGGTAACTCCACTAAATCTAATACCTACCAGTCGATCCTAGTTCGGCCCCTCAAGTCACACCCATCTCAGACCATGTGTCTTGAGTGAACGAAGTTTTTGGTGGAGCCGCCCGGTACCGCCCCGGGGTCCTGAATAGAGTTGAATTTGCTTCAACGTTACGACTATATTTATAACATAACAAAAAGTAATTGTCAACTCTTATTTTAGATTTTTTGCCCAATATTACAAAAGATTACAAATTGTAATCTGTCTGGTTCCCTTGCCTGTGGATATCTAATGTGTTACAATGCCAACCACCGTCCCAAAAGAAACGATGCCTTAGTGGAACAAAAATTGGAGTAATTCCTCTTTGTTCAAGTTGGCTTCTAAGATTTTTGTCGTCACTATTAATGACAACGTGCTTATCATCAATGACTAAAACATTAACATCGAAAATAGTTTCGTCAACTTGTCCGTGCCAATTGTCTAACCATTGATTAATAAAACTTTCTAACTGTGGATTTTCATTTACTTCAGGTGACCAATAACAACCTTGGTTATTATGTCTTAATTTAATTGCTGTATCTACTTCTTTTGTCCAGCTAGGTTGATCAAACCAAATAATATCCCAACCTTTAAAAATGTCAGCATATGGTTTGAACCAAGGAGTAGCAATTACCAATCCAGGACGAACTACACTAAACACACTATCGTTATGTCCGCCTATAAAAATTTTATGGAAGTCAAAGTTTTTGTAGTTAGGCTCTAAAAATTCTTCTACTACTTCTGGTGTTTGCCACACATCTACTAAAACTTTATTTCCTAATCTTGTTAAGTTTGGAGCACACCAACCATTAAGTGGTTGCTCTGTTCTCATTTTTTCTAGTGCCTCAATATCTTCTGGATCAATGTTTAACTTATGTCTATCTGCCCAGCTTTGAATATTTTTTACACTACGTTTAAATTCTATATCTTTCTCATATATGCTATTATCAATAGCATCTTCACCAAACATTTCTTTATACTTTATAGCTGACAAGTTAGTACTGTAAACGTGTGCCTGTGTAATCAGTATTTTATCACCCATTACAAGAGCGTCATCTCTAATAGCTAATGGTGGTTGTGGTATTCCTGTACTAGAATCACGTGATAATCGTATGTTTGAATGGTTTTGTCCAAAGTTACTAGCTTCAGGAAAGTGTTCTAAAGGGCTACTAACACCTATTTCACCTGTTTGCCAGTCAGCATAGTCTAAAATGCTATCTTGATAGCCTAATTCTTTTGGTGTAAGCTGTATTACATCAATACCATGAGTTAATAGTGTTTCTTTAAAATATTCTATATCTTCACGTGTTTCTCGTAATATTTTACCTAAGCCCTCTTTGATAGTTTTATTCTTAATAGGGGCAAGGAACTCATCTTCAAACACACTTCCAACCATTACGGTTTTAAGAGGTTGGAACTCGTCCCAAGAATTTACTGCTATTTTAGACAATTTATGTTATACTTTAATTTTAGCGTCGTTGGCCTTTGCCATTACAAGTCCGCTAGTATTTTCTACATAACTTCCTTCTACTGCTTTATTAGGTTTACTAGTAGAAATAATAGCTGACTTATTGTAAGTAATTTCAGTATCTTTATCTACAGTAACCATAGCAGGCACCATGACAACACCTTTTGGCCCATTAACTAATGCTAATGGTTTTGTAACTTTGTATGTTTTATCGTCTTCTTCTTTTAGCTTTGCTACAATTTCTTCACCTGTAGTAATTCTAAAACAAATTATTTCGTTTTCTTTAAATTGGCTCTGTACCAGCATCTGTTTCCTCGATTAGTTTCTGTTGTTTATTGAGTATTTCTTCTTTAGACATTCTTATTAGTTCGTTAGCACCGCCTTCGACTAAAAGTTTTTTGTTAACAAAAATTTGTGGAACAGATCTAAATCCATTGTCCATTAACCAATTTCTTTCTTCTCTGTTTTCTTCTATGTTAACTGTTTCGTATTCTATCCCTTTGCTTTCTAAATAGTTTTTAGCTTTTACACAATAAGGACAAATATTTTTTGTATATACTGTTATCATTTTAACTCCTATAACTTGAATCCACTAAATGTTTCTTCAGTTACATCTTGTTTTGTTCCACCAATTACATAAGAACTGATTTCAGTTTCTTGTGGTGCTACTTGTACGTCACTACCTGCTATCCATTTTTCTGTCCATGGTAACGGGTTTGAAGAATCTACTTTAATTGGACTAGGTAAACCTGCCGCCATAATTCTTTTATGAGCAATCCAATCTACATACTGATGAAGTAAATCAGCATTCAAACCAATCATTGATCCATCTTTAAACAAATAATCTGCCCAGGCTTTTTCTTGCTTTACAGCATCCATGAACATATCAATACATTCTTCTTCTGTTTCTTTTTTAATCTTTTTAAAATCTGGATCGTCATTTGGTAGTAACTTTAAAAGCGTCTGAGTACTTGCTAAATGAACGTTTTCATCCCTAGCAATAAACTTAATAATTTTAGCATTACCTTCCATTTTCTTAAGTTCAGCAAATGCCCAACTACAAGCAAACGAAACGTAAAAACGAACGCCTTCTAATATATTTACACTCATTAGCGACTTCCATAGTAGCTTCTTGAGTTCATATGGTGTAATAGTATACTTTTTACCATTAATTGTATGTGTTCCAGGTCCAAGTAATTCAAATATTTTAGACTGCTGAATTAAATCGTCATATGCTACAGTAATACTATCAGCACAATCAACAATTTCTCTAATATCTAACATCTCATCAAATACAATGCTTGGGTTAGAATATACGTTACGAATAATATGTGTATAACTTCGTGAATGAATTGTTTCACTGAATGTCCAAGTAATAATCCAATTTTCTAATTCTGGTAAACTGACAATAGGACCAAATGCTTCTGCTGGTGCTCTTCCTTGTACACTATCTAAAAGAATTTGTCTTTTAAGATTACTTGTAAAAATATGGCGTTCCCAATCTGTAAGTTCTTTAAAATCTTTAGCATCTTTTAAGATATCTACTTCTTCAGGCCTCCAAAAGAAACCTAACTGTTTATCTGTTAGCTTGTCAAATTGACGATACTTCATTGTATCGTATCGTTGAATATCAACGCCGCCTGTAGGGTCTAAAAAAGCTAACTTTTCAGCGTGATTCTTTTTGTTGTTTGTTTGAAATACTGTTTTCTGTTTCATTCTCTCTCTGCCATTATCTGTACATTTCCATCGTACCCGTAGAATCCTTTAGGTTCACGAGCAAATGTGTATATAACTTTCCAGTTTTTTTGTGAACAGTAATTACTTATCTGCTCAGCCAATACATCGTGAGAAACAGGTTCCTTTAGTCTGCTAGTATTAAACGTACAAAACAACCTACGACCTGGTTCCTCTACAATATGGTCCATCATCCTACCCATTAACTCTATTATAACATCTTTTGTCCAGTAATGTAAAGAACAAATTGCTATTCCTCCACCAAATCTTTCAAAAGATTTAAACTGCCTAAAGTCTCCTGTGTAATCACATAGCACAGATGGCTCTTTCCATACATCTTTATCCACAGCATATATGTCAAACCATTTAGAAAGTAGATTAGGGCCTGCTCCAAAGTCTAAAATCTTTTGTCCTTTACTAGCTTGTTGTACTAACCAAATCCTATAAAATATATCTAGTGAAGTCCAACTAATAAGGCCTTGTCTTCTTGTTTCATTAAAGAACACTCCATCTTCTGTTGCCATGTCTTCGACAACATAATCAAAATGACTAATCATCCTTTGGTAAAGGTCCGTAGACTTGAATTGCTCTAAACTTTCCATGTTTACTGCTATTTAAATTGTACAGGATTCACAATAATCATCATACTCTTGGTCACTAGCAAAGTCACCTCGAGCAAGTTGATTAGTTACTTCTTCAGCTTGGCTTACTATTTCTTTAATTTCTATTTCACCAGCACCGTCATATGTATTAAAATAATATAACTGCTTACCGCCATACTTGTAAAAAGTTAAAAGATGTCCAAGCATTGTACTCATAGGAATTTTTTCATCTTCGTAGAAAGTAGGATTGTAACTTGTATTAACACTTATACCTTGATCGATGTATTTTTGTAATACTGCCATAATTTTAATATAACCTTCTGGACTTTTTTGATCCCATAACAATTCATACTTGTTCTTTAGTTGATGAATTCCAGGTACTACTTGTTTTAATACACCATGCTTACTTTGTTTAACACTTACTAAACTTCTAGGCGGTTCTATACCGTTAGTTGAGTTAGATATTTGTGCTGACGTTTCTGCTGGCATTAAAGCCATCAATGTTGAATTACGAATACCTGTAGCTTGTAACTGTTTCCTTAAACTTGTCCATGCCATTCTTTCTTTATGTGGCACTAACTCGTCTACTTCTTTTTTATATGTGTCAATTGGTAAAATACCATCACCGTATTTTGTTTCGTTACTGCCTGAACAAGCACCTTTTTCATAGGCCAGGTCAGCACTTGCTTTAATTAAGTAGTAACTCCATGCTTCTGCCCAACGATCAATTAAATCTAAATCTGGGTCGCTGTATGTCATATTATTTTTAGCCATCCAATAAGCAAGGTTAATAATTCCTACTCCTAATGGACGTCTTTTCATAGTAGACATTTCTGCCGCCTTAACAGGATAATTTTGATACGTTAATAAAGCATCTAATCCTCTTACTGCTAACTCACATGGTTTGTTAAAATCTCTTGGGTCCTTTATGTTACCCCAGTTAATTGCCGAAAGTGTACACAAAGCAATTTCACCTTCCGGATCATCAAAACTTGTTAAAGGTTTTGTAGGTAGGTTAATTTCACAACATAAATTACTTTGTCTTACAGGAGCAAGGTCTTTCTTAAATGCTCCGTGATCATTAGCATTATCTACATTCATTAAGTAGATTCTGCCTGTGTTTTTACGTTCTTCCATAAAGGCCGCGAATAACTTAGAAGCGGGAATAGACTTCTTGCGAAGTTTATTTGACCTTTCGGCTTTTTCATAAAGCTCTTTAAATTTGTCTTGGTCTTCAAAAAATGATTCATACAGGCCCGGTACATCGTGTGGGCTGAAAAGTGTAATGTCTTGACCAGCAATTAAGCGTTCATACATTAACTTATTAAACTGTACGCCATAGTCCATATGTCGTACACGATTATCTTCTGTACCTTTGTTGTTTTTTAGCACTAATAAATCTTCTACTTCGTAATGCCAAATTGGATAATAAAGAGTTGCGGCGCCGTTCCTAACACCACCTTGTGAACAGCTTCTAGTCGCCGCTTGAAACATTTTATAGAAAGGTACAACGCCTGTGTGATAAGCATCGCCCTTTCTAATAGGTGACCCTAAAGCACGAATAGAACCTGCGCCAATCCCAATGCCTGCTTTTTGACTAACGTACTTAACAATAGAACTTGTTGTAGCATTAATCGAGTCTAAACTATCATCTGTTTCAATTAGTACACAGGAACTAAACTGTCTTTGTGGTGTTCTAACTCCTGCCATAACTGGGGTTGGTAAACTAATATCAAAATTGCTAATAGCATCATAATATTCTTTTACCCAACGTAATCTTGTTTCTTGTGGATAACTTGAAAACAATGTAGCCGCGATTAACATATAACAAACTTGAGGTGTTTCTTTAAGTTCTCCAGTAACTCTATTTTGTACTAGATACTTTCCTCTAAATTGTTCCATTGCGGCATAAGTTAAGTTTTCATCTCGGCTATGTTTTATAAAGCCGTTAATTTGATTCCACTCTTGTTCTGTATATGTTTCTAATAATTCTGGATCGTAGTATTCTTCTTTAACGTTCTTTTTAATTAAATCTAAAATGTGCCAAGGTTCAAATTGACCGTATACCATTTTTCTAAGATGGTAGTTAATCAAACGTCCACCGACGTATTGATAATTTGGCGAATCTTCTGAAATTAAATTTGCTGAACTTTTAATTAATGTTTCTTGAATTTCTTCACTAGTAATACCATTGTAAAAACTTAAATGACTGTTAATTTCTACTTGGCTTGCTGATACATTTTTTAAATCTTTACAAGCATAAAATACAACCTTGTGCATTTTTTCTAAGTCTAGTGTTTCTTTTCTTCCGTCACGTTTTGCTATTTGAATTTGAGTTGTTTGAGCAGGCATAATAAATCTATCTTCTTTTCCGGTTTCCCTATTATAAGTATGTTTCAGTTCTAAGTTCAACATAATTGTAACGCCAACTCCTATTGCTGGTCTCCTCTACTATAGAAGTATTTACAACCTGTCCATAACTCCAATTAAGAGTATATTTGCTGTAGACATCTACAGTTGGGGTCAACGTCGAACTTTCTTTATTGTTATATATTACTACATCTAGGTCCCGTTTGTCAAATCTATTTGTCAAAAAAAGTGTATAATAAATTCCAAGATTAATTCCAACTTCGTCCCAACGGTCCCAACTAATCAATTCCCAAGGTTGAGGCCAAGTTCTAGGTAAGTCAAAAGCCAGATGAGGCATAGCTATCGGAGCCTTGGCCCATAATTTAGCTGTTTCTACTAAGATTTCTTCTCTGTCTAGCCAAGATACGTCAAGACGAAAAGTCCGCCAAGCACGAATCTTATCCTGATATGATAAGTCGAACATTTTTAATTAATAATATTTGTCAATTTTGTAGTAAAAGTAAGCATCAGCACTTTGGTTATTCGTCTGATACTTTAGTGTAGTCGTTCCGCCACTTCGATCAATGGTAAAAGTTACACCAACATCTGCTTCTTCAATAAACTCATCTGCTATACTACTTTCAGCACCTGTATTTGTTATTAAAAGTTGTCCTGTTCTAACTCTTGAATTTCTACTAATCGAATATGAAATTTGTAAATTTTGTTCTGTTGTTCTACTAAAAGTTAAACCTGTAGTAGTAGCAGAACTTTGGTTATCAGTAAGAGTAAGTTTCTTACCTGGGTAAGTTTTATGATATCCATAACCAACATAGTTGTCAGCTAAGGTAGTATAAATTTCTTTACCGTTGTGTTCAACCCTAGGAAAAGTTGAAGCGTCTGTGTCGTTTCTATCAAACCAGTCGCCAAAGTTTCCATTACCATCTTGACTCCATTCAACAACAGGAGCAACAGGGTTACCTGCTCCAGCTAAATTTGTAGCACAATCTCTATATGTATTAAAAGATGATGTACAACCTTTACCGTTAAAAAGATAAACAGCTCTACCTGTTATTTTATCAAAATGTGAATTCTGTATTCTTAATCCAGTAGCATTACCTGAACTTAAATTTTCGCCAATTCTAAATGCTTCATATGTATAAGCAAAAGAACACTTATCAAATATTACATTTTTAAATTTTGCATCACTTATTACACCAACTTCAATAAAGTTAAAATCACAACCGTCAAAAACAATATGACTTGCTGTGTGAGTTGCTGTTTGGTCAATTTTAACACCAGCTTTTTTATTACCAATAGCTGATGGACCTGCTGATAGTCTTCCTTTAAATCCTACATCATTACATCTTACTTCATTACATTGTTCTATTACAGCACAATCTTCATCTACTGATTGCCATAATGTCATTCCTTCTATTGTAATGTATCTCGGAGTAATTGCTGTACCTGTACCAATACTTGATGATGTATTTTGATCACTATCTGCTGTTCTTAAAACAGGCGTACTTTCTTTTGTATTTTTAATAAAAGTTTTTTCTTGTCCGTCACCAATTATGTGAGCATAAGGAGGAACTCTAACTGAATCTGTGTTAACTACATACGTTCCTGCTGGAAAGTATAAAGTTTTTCTTGCTAATGGATCTGTATCTTGTACACAATAAAGTTGATATAAAGCTGTATTAATAGCTATAGTATCATCAGTAGATCCGTCGCCTTTAGCACCAAAGTCTAATACACTAACTGATTCATCTAGCTTTCTTTGTAGCTGTCTTGCTGAAGTACCAGATGCTGTGTAACCTGCTCTGTCGCCTGTGTATGTATAACTATTAGATCCGCCTAAAATATTACTATGTTCTGTTAAAATTTCAGTATTACCTACTGTAGGGGCTCCCTCTACTGTAGAACCGTTACCGATGTACAATTTCCTATTATTAATGCTCCAACCTAATTCAGCTGATGCTAATTGTGGTAAATCATCAGATTTACCCCTTCTGTGTTGGATTCTTGATATTTGAACGACAGCCATTTTTAAACTCCTTGTATAGAAGTATTTATGCTATAAGACGATAGTATGATTCTACTCTGTTCCACCAATGTTCAGAGAATAGCTTAAATTCTTCGCCTTTTAAGGTCCAAGTCTGGAATTCGAAGTCTTTGCTACACATTAAAATAACACCTTGTTCTATGTTAGTGCCATATACTTCGTTGTGGGCATGGGCATAAGCACATAATTGAAGTTTATAATCATCTACCCATTCATCTTTTTTAGGTTTATTAGTCTGTTTAAAATCAATAATGCTAGGTTGTCCGTTATATACACCTACACAATCTGTAGTTCCAGCATATAGTTCTGGAAAATATAAAGGAACTTCTGTCCCCCAACATACATCCATATTAACCATACCATTGTCGACAATAATCTGTGCCATTTTATTTGCTTGTTGACTATATGGATTTGACCCAGGTGTAGCTAAAACATCATCAGTACAATAATCTTCTAAGTACTTGTGCATTCTAGTACCTCTGCTGGCCGCTTCGGTTGTAATTTGCTGTGCTTGTTCTTTTCCTACCCTCTTTTTCCAATTTGCTAGAGCTTGTTTCTTTTCTTCGCTTTTAGTTTTATCAAGTATAGTAGTAACACTAGGTACAGCTTTACCTTCAGGTGTTGTATACAGACGTTTATGTTCTGTTGTTACCCGTTTTAATTGTTTATAATCGTATTCTTTTGTAATCACTTGGTCATACCTTTACTGTCTATCATTCATTATAACAGAATAATATACCAATGTCAAGTGTTTTATGATGATCTTTTGTTAAGAGCTCGTTTAGCCATTTGATCTACTTTTTGATCAGGATCTATTTTTGGATCTTCATCTTCAATTGAATCTTGATCGATGTCGTCCGGACTTTTTAATATAATACTGTCTTGGCTAATATCAGCAATAAGATTTTGTAGTTCTGGATTGTCGTCGTATGCTTTTTTAAGAGCAGGATAGCTTAAAGGTATTCCCATTCTTTGTGCTGTACTAATAACAGCACTCATAGGCATTTCTTTATTATCACCTGATAGGCGATTAGCTAAAAATGTTAGTAAAGTTGAAAGTTTGGTAGGGGCAAACTCAGAGAGTAGCATTCTAGCGTTCCTCTCTGTCTAATCCTGGCTCGCCTTCAGTTCCACCTTCTTCGCTGTCTAAGTCCATTTTAGGCTCTTCAGCATCTAAGTCAGCAACAGCATCTAAATCTAAATCACCAGCTGGTTCCATAGAGTCTGAACCTTCTGGTTCAGCACCTAAGTCTATACCTGACTCTTCGCCAGTTAAAACTCTACTAGCACCGTCCATACCTGAACGTGCTGATTCAATTGAACCTAAAGCTGTTTCTAAAGTGCCTTTGGCCGCATTTGAGAATGAGTCTGCTTTATCTTGACCCATTTCATCTCTAATAGCATCTACTAATGGTGGAAGGTTTTCATTCATTAGTTCGCCTAATTGCTCTTGCATTTTTTGTAATTGGTCAACCATATCTTTAGCGGCTAATACTAATTCAGCTGACTCCATTTCACCTTCTGTTAAACTTCCTTTAACAGGAGTCAATTTTGCTTCTTGTTTCATTGTGGGCATTTTTTTCTCAGTGAGCCATTTTTCCAATGCTTCTATAGTCAAGACAGCATTCAAATACTTGGGATTAGTATTTGAGTTTTCACCTTTGAGTTTAAATGTATTAATATCGTTTCTAGTTGCTTCTAGAACGTCTAAAGCCAACGATGGTGTTAGCTTATTAAAATCTATTTCATGATTAAATGTTTTTTTGAGTTGTTGGTTCACTTTCGAACTTGTTACTCTTTTTTCTATTTCGCCCAATTTCATAATTTTAGCCCTTTAATTTTATATAATGTATTTATGCAAGTTGGATTGCTTTTGACAATTCCTTTAATTCATTTAATACTGTATCAGCACGGTGTAAACTCTGTTCTAGTAGTGTTTCGTACAGTATTATAGCTTCTTCATTGTGGGTTTTATACGCCTCTTTCAAATGATGCTTATGAAACATACAATCATTCTTATGTTTAGCTAATTTATCGTCTAAAACCTTGAATTGATCGGGGTGTTCATTCATATAATAAGCTACAGCATACCCTACAGCACCTAGTCTAGAATAAAATTCAATCTTTATTCCTTCACGTTTATAACGCCATAATCCACCTTTTATCTGAAATATTACAGAATCATTCACACGGGTAAATCTTTCACCCTTTGTGATTATTGGAAATTTAGCGTCTAAGATTTGGTTTTTTGCCATAGAGTACATCATCTGTGAGCTTCTTACGCCACAATACACTTTTACTTACCAAAAGGGTAATTAGGTGGTACTCTTCTTGTTTTATATTAGATCGTAACATCTGCTGTTCTGGAGCATTTTCTATAGCTTCTAATATTGCTTCTTCCTTGGCAGATAGCCACACCCTAACCATAGGTGATATTTTAATAAACATTTACTTTTTATATTGAGCTAACCATTTTTGAGCAATCTTATTACGTGGCTCTTGGTTTAAAAACTTTCTAATGTTTGATTCAACATTTTTAAAAGCTTCTGCTCTTTCTGGATCTTCAAGTCCGCCTGAATTATCAATAACAAGAAATCTTTCAGCACCAAATACTTGCTGAAACTTCATAATATTTTCTTGTACTCTTCGCCACATCTTTTCTACTTCTTCGGGTCTAATTGTTCTACCAGGTCTATCTAAGTTTCGTTGTTGTGCTACTGCTAATTTAGTATTAACATATAACATCATTGTACCGTAACCTTGATCAATCATTTCTTGTCTTAACTTTGCTGTTTTTTCTACGTCTCGGCCAGTGCCGTCAATTACTACACCTAGTTTTCCGTCTAACCACCAATGTTTTTGTTTGGCTGTTTGAGCTTTAGCTTTGTCTCTTGTTGCTTGACCGTCTGGGCTATAAATTTGTTCTGGGTCGTTAACATCCATACCCTTCTTTGACATTAAGTATTCAAACATTTTATCTGAATCAATTACTTTTAATCCAAATTGTTTTAATACTTTTTGTGCTACAAATGATTTACCAGAACCTGGTCCGCCCGCCATAAAAATCGCTTTGAAAATATGTTTATCGTTTGGGCCTTCTTCGAGATCTAAACCAGTATCAACTAGTCTTTTTTTTTGAACAGCTTCTGCTGTGTTATATTTTGCTCTAATTAAACTTGGCTTTAATCCAAGTTCTCTAGTCCTTATATCATCAACAGCATTTTGAATTCTATATGCTATTTCAGTATCTCTTTTATCTTTAGCACTTTTAAATAACATTTCTACATACTCATCAATTGTGTTTAAGTAGCCTTCCATGTTACCGCCGGCTTCTTTAACAGAGCCTTCAGAAAATGATCCTGTGTCACCTTCAAGTCTTGCTTTAAATTCTGCTAGGTGTCCAACAAGCTCTTCTACGTTCTCGTCATATTCTTCATTGTTAAAATCAACTAGTTCTCTATAAAGCTCGTCTGTAAGTTGATGGATTTTATCTACATCATTTACACCTTCTTTAACTGAGTCAGCAATATTTAATTTTTGCTTTGCTCTCTTGTCTAACTGTTGTAAAATTCTAGTGTTAGCAATACTACCTGACATTACATTGTTTAATAAATCTAATAAAGGTATTAATCCTGATACAAAGTTTGCTGGTACACTTTTACCAGCTCTTGCCATTTCTAAAGCTCTTTTTGCCTTAGCAAAATTTTGAGAACCAACCATAAGCCTTAAAGCCTGAGTTGCTGTGGCGTTATCACCAAAGCCTTCTTTCATGCCTGCTTTGAATTTTTGTATATCTGGATTTTGTTCGCCTGGTACAACTTTTAATGCTCTACCAACAGCACCTTGTAAGGCTTGAAGTGACTTATACATAGTAGTAAGTTGGTCGTGTATGTCGCCGGTTCCAGTTACTCTCTTACCTTCCCATTCTGTAGCACCATCCATATCTCTTAATCTATAGATGTGTGACTCAATATCTTCAAGTTTAGCTAGTAATTCTTCTAATGATTGATATTTTCTATCGTCCATAAAATCTTCTGATATATTTTCTTCTTCAACATCTACGCTTTGTCCAGGTCTAACTTTAGGACCAACGTTAGGTCCTGATTTCTTGTTTAACTTAATAGATGTTTTTCCTTTGTCTGTTGAGATATCAATATTATCATCTTTTGCTGTATCTATTTTTAATTCTTGTCCGGGTGAAGTTTGAACTGTTACTTGTTTACCGTCTGGTGAAACTTTAGTAATTTTGCCTTTAGTAACGTCTAACTCATTAAGTAAACTATGCCAACTCATCGAACTTCTCCTGCTTTCTATATTGTTTACATACTTCAATAATAACAATCTCGTTATTACCGTCTTTAAATTCTTCCATTAATGGACCATCGTGTGCTAGTCTTCCACAGTTATCACAATACTCAGAAGTTCGTTGTAATGTCCATCCATACCTTGTACTCCAATTAGCTTTAACGTTTTTAATATTTTCCATTATCTTCTACCTGCTTTATTTAACGCCTGTACTCTTCTAGATGCTGGATTAATACGTTTAGTTCTGTTAGCTTTACGAGATATTCTTCTGCTAAATTTAGCTTTAGTAATAGCTAACTTAATACGTTTTTGTATGTTAGGGGCTTTGTAACAAGAACCTGGGTTTGCTACAATTTTTCCTTTAAGCCTTCCGCTTGAACAACGGAATTTACGGACTACTTTTTTGCCCGATCTGGCCCATGCCATTGTTGCTTCTGATGTGATTTCATTTACTAGCATACTTGTATTTAGTATGAAGTTTTAATTAAGAATAATTAGTTGGTAGGTTAAAAATGCTACTGCTGATATAAGAGCACCTATAATTCCCACGCCTACCGTCATCATTTGCTTTGATCTTGTTGTTTTGTCGTTGTACATAGCGTCACGTAACTCTACTAAAACTTCGTCCATTTTAGTCATACGCTCGTCAATCGAGTCTAATTTCTCTTCCATTCTTTTATACCTTTCCGCACACAAATCAACGTGTGCCTCAAGGCTTTCTTTTTCAACGTCTAGTACTGCCATTGTTTTTCCCACTATGTTTCTGGGCTGGATCTACTTACAATGTGCCTGTGTTTGTTGCCTATAAAGTCTGCCTAAGTTTTTGTTAAGTTCCAACTGTAGTTATTTATCTGAACTTGGAAATTATACTACTACAAATTGTTCTAGAGGTCTATAGCAATACAGGTCGTATTTACTTTATCACCTGTTGTAGCTAGTGAAGGAATAGGTAGGCTTATAGTTTCTTTTAAATTAGAAACTATAGGAATTAAATCTAATTGTTCTTTTAATAACCCAACAGGATCATCAGAGGTAGCATATATGTCTCCTAATTCAAAACCAAATTCAAAAGACCATACTTTTTGTTTTCCTGTATAACCAAAACCTTTGCCGCCTACTCCAGTAATTTCTTCAATAACAGGCGTTCCTAACATAATAGGTTGAGCTCTAATAGAAATACATTGAACGATTGTTTCCCAATTACGTTGTTCGTTTCTACTAACGTTCCATGTTTCTTGGTTATTAATAATTTGTTTTAAATCATCTACAAAAGGCATCTGTACACCTTCTCTAAATTCAGATATTATTCCTGTGGGTGATATATCTACCAATGTATTAATTTTATATTTGCTTCTTATTTGCCCAAAACTATATCCGGCGTGTGGCGATCCATGTGATTGACTCATACTCAAAATTCTATCCTCTGCTCATTAAAGTTACCTACACTAGTAAACTCATAACTATCTCCACAAGTTCTTCCACAAGTAAATAATTTAGGATTTTTATCATTCATTTTATTAGACCAACTGCTAACTAAATCGTTGTTATAAAATCTATGTTCCATTATTTCTTTTAAACTATGTGTTTTTGTGCTATTAAAATCTTTTCCGTATCGTTCTTGTAACTGTATCATTTGTTGTGTTTGTATATTCTTTCTACCAGTAGAATATCTATTTGTGCCAACCCAACAACAAGGCCAGGCTTTTGCTTCAAAGTCTATATAAATCATATTCTTTTTTTTATATTTACAAGTTATAGGCGTCTGGTCTACATAAGTGTGGAACGATCCGAACTTATCTATAATCTGGTCATATTTTGATTTGTTTTTATTTTCTTTACTAGAAATAGTATGTTCTGATTTTCTAGTTTTAACTCTTAAAGCATCATTACTAGCTTTATTAAATTCTTCTACTTTTACAAATCTACTAGTATTTTTAAAATTAATGCTTTTAATTCCTAGAGTTTTTGCTAATTCTTTTGCTTCTGCTACTTGATGTATATTATGATCAAAAATTAAATAATCCCAATGAGCTTCGCCGCCTGCTTCTACAAATGCTGTAACATTTTCAATAATTTTATCCCAGTTACTATTAACACGATATAAATGATTAGTATCTTTAAGACCGTCTACACTAATTGTTATTGAATGCTTTGGCCCATCTAAGATGTTTGCTAACTTTCTCCACCAGTCTGGTGTTCTAGCACTAGCATTGGTTACAATACCTATTCCTTCAATTCCTGTGCTTTTTACAAATTCTAAACATTCTAAAAAGTTATTACTAGCAATACTATCACCATAATTACCACACCAGAAAACATGATTAACGTGTTTAACAACATCAGGCGTTAGTATTCTTTTATAATCATCTAAAGACATTTCGTCTATAGGCATATAAGGATTTACTTTGCCGTCATCTGTAACTCTAGCACATTGGGGACAAAGTAAATTACATTTACTAGTATGTTCAAAATGTATTTGTGTTATTTCGTTGAGATCAAGATAATTCATTATATATGTACTTATCTTAAAGTGAGAGGGTGGTCAAAAAAATAGGCACTATAAAAAGTGCCTATTTTTAATAGTTTTAAACTATATTAGGATACAGCCGCCGCTGTTAAGATTCCTAATTTAGTAGCTGTTACTGTAGCACCTGATAAGTCAACTCCGTCAACTGTACCTAAAGCTCTAATAGCCGCCTGCATAGTTGCCGCGTCTAAAGATCCTTCAACAGCGAAAGTTTGCTGTGTGTTAGAATCAAGCATTGGTCCAATCGCTACAATAGTATTAGTATTACCAATTACTTTATGGCTTGACGCTTGAGCGCCTTCTGGGCCAGTTGAAGCATTAGTGGCAACATAGTCTACTGTAAAGAATGACATATCCGCTCCCATCATCTCTGTATTTGATGACGCTGTAGCAGGATGTGATCTTGTTACTGTTGGCATAATATTCTCCTTGAAATTATATTAACCTAAGTAGGTATATTTTAACCTACTTTAATGCTTTTATTTATCATAAAGAAAGGGCCCGTAGGCCCTTTCCGTAATTGTGTATAACTTCTAACTATTAGTTAAAGTATGCTACAACAGCCGCCGTAACACCAGTAACTCCACCAAAATTAGAACCTGCCGCCGGAGCCGCACCTTCTGATAATACGTGAACTACATCTGAAGCACCAGCATTGAAACCACCAGTAGTATCGTCACCGATACCAACGATAGTTGCTGTAAGGCCTATGAAAGCGATACATGAATCAAGCTCTGCTTGTGTTAAGTTAGATTTAGATAAGCTAGTTAAAGCTACTTCTTTTCCTGCGAACATAACGCCAGCGGCGCCATGTACTCTTGTTAAATCTGCCATTTTAAGTCTCCTAAATTTTTATTCGCTAGTGCGAACATACAAGTATTTATACGATTTTGGAGATTTTTAACTACTAAGATTAATTTTTAATACCGCCTATACGGTCTTTTAAACGTGGGTCTCGTATAGCTTTGTATAAGGCCGCTCCTGCTACTGCTCCCCATACAAGTGGATTTTTAGATAATGGGCTCTTAGCTTGATCCATTCCCAAGCCACCCTTTTTAACTGTTTTAACATACATAGGCGTTAAGTCACTGCCTCTAGCATTGTGATTTAAAGCAAAGCCTAATCTAGTGGCCGCTACTTTACGCTCATTTGGTAACATTCTAGGCCAGTCAGCAATAATACGTCTCATTTGATTTGTAGTACCACTTCTAACACCTAAGCCTCTTTGAATCATTATTAATGCTCTACGATCTGCTTGAGTATCTTTTCTACCATTAACAATGTCCATTAAATATCTTTTTACTTGAGCTTGTGGCGTTTTATCAACACTTGCTAACAAATTGTGTAAATCTGTTGCTCCTGCTCGTACACCATCAAATCCTGCGAATCTCATAGTGCTTCTAGCATAGGCTTTAGCTTGGGCTGGGTTTTCATATTTCATTACTTGTAATCCAAGTAAATGAGAATATAATGTATCACCTAAACGTGCTTGACTGCTAACATTGATCCTTTTAGGATCTTTAAACATTCTAGCTTCGCCTAATTCTTCTTTTATAAATTCAAATGCCATTATTTGCTCCAGCTCTTTGCTTGATTGAAGTTTGCTTGGTTAAACTCTAATCTATCATTAAGTTTTACAGCACCACCTTCAATACCAAATGCTACAAAGCCTTCAGGATTTGTAACTTTATATCCTGAGTCTGTTTTTAAGAACGTACCTACGTTCTGTTCTATTAATTCTAATTTCTTTAACAGTTTTAATTTAAGTTGTATAACTTGTTTATATACGGCCATAACTGCTAGTAAGTTATTTAAGTTATCATCTACAAATTGTTCTAACTGTAAATTACGTTCAATTCTTTTTTGTGCCGCAGGTCCTTCTGGTCCACTTTTAAGTCCTTCAATTTCTTTGTCCATTCTCTCTTTAAAGTATACTACAAAGTCTTTAACAAATGCTGTTGGATCACCTATACTTTGTCCTGCTGTAATTTTTTTATTAATAAATGGTTTAACCCATTTAGCTAAATCAGGTTGCTGTAAAAATGAATTAAATCTTTCTTTATCTACTTTACCAAGTGTATTTTTACTTTGTCCTAATGCTTGTACTATTGTTTGGTTTTCACCTTTTGTTAATGTTGCTTTACCACTAACGTCTTTATAATAAGCATCATCTACCCAAACACTAGGTACTTTCTTTAAATTGTTTACACTAGCACCAAATTCAGCTTTCATATCAGATAACGTTTCACCTGAGTATGTTGTATGAAAAACAACACCAATTTTTGCTTGTCTAATTGTTTTACCAATCTCGCTGTCTATTGGAACAGCATAGGTAATAGTATTAGGTGTAAATGTTATACAGGCTTCGCCATTAATATTTGATTCTTCTATTGAATCAGTAGTAAACATCATATCACCTTGTAATACTTTTTGAATTCCTAATTTACTTAATTCTGATAATGCTATTTTAAGTTTAGCATTTAATCCTTCCCCAGGATACCACTTGTCAATATCAGCATTAGTTTTGGCCGCCTTTTGTTCATTCTTACCAAATACTGCTTTAGTACCTACAAAAAACTTACCATCTACTGGATCTGTACCAACAAATACTGCTGGAGAACCGTCCCATTTAACTGTTACTTGACTTTGTGCTTTACCGCCTGTATAAAGCATACCTCTAAGAGCATCAATATATTTTAGAGATGAAATAGCACCATCGTATCCATTATTTAAAATTAAATCTTCTAAATGTTCTAAATGTAAATTTTTGTTAGGATCGGACGCTTCTAGTAATGTTTGCCATGTACGAGGCTTGAGTACTTCTGTTATTAACATTTTATTTCCCTAATTCTGCGGATATTTGTTTACTTGCCATTCTACCAGTTTTTAAATTTATCCATTGAGCACCAGCCCACTCATATGGAGCACCGTCTGATGCTTTTTTAAGTGTACCTTTTGCTATGTTTGAACCCTGGTTTTGTGCCGCAGATGGATCTGGGTCTCCTTGAGGAGCAGGCATATTTTCTTGTACTTCTTTAGAAATTTCACTAGGTAGTTTATCTTGTACTTGTTCAATGTAAGATTGCATTTCTACTGATGACTTAGGCTTTAACATAATAGCTATTACTATTCTTAAAATAGCATTGGCGCCTTTTTTATCTGTATCAACACCAAACTCTGTTGATGCTTTTTTATATGATATTTTAGCTGAACTTGAACCATAAAATCTGTCAATCCATGCTTGTAATAAGCCAGCTGGATTTGATTTAGCATGATCACTATGTTTTGCTACAACATCTTTCCAGGCTTTATAATGACGTGCTGTCATATCAATAACTTCGCCTATTTGGCCACCCTTACCGGATATGCCACCTGATAACTTGTAACTACCTTTACTGTAGCTCTTTACGTTATCAATTTCATTAATCTTCATGCTTTAATTTCCTAATTCCTCTAGTGAATTTGACTGGCTCTTGTTTCCTAATGGCCGCTAAAAATCGTTTTTCTAGGTCTACTGCTGTTTCTTCATTGAAATTTTCTTTTATCATATTGATTAAATTAATCGATGATTGGATTAGGTGAGTTGCTCTACTTTCTACCACGTGTTTACGATCCCTATCGTACGATATAGAATCTAATTCTTCTAGTAATGATCTTGTTTTTCTTTTCATTAGAGTCTCCCTGTAATGTTATTTATTGAATTTTCTCCAGTTCTATTAATATCTTGTATACAGTTTTTTCGCTAAAATCGTTAAATATAGTATATTAATAGTAATCAGTAGGAGTAAACATTATGAATAGAAGTAGTCATTTCGCTAATTTGGCAGGATTAGTGTATGAAGAATTCGACGCTAAATTAACAGCTAAACTAAAAAAGGTCGGATATACTAAAGTACAATTTATAAGCAAAGACGGTGCTCAAGTAGTAGTATTAACAAACAAAGATGAGCAGGTGTTAGCTTTCAGAGGTACAGAGCCAAAAGAGTTTAATGATATCAAAGCTGACCTAAAAGCATGGAAGAGCAAGTCTAGAACTGAAGGTAGAGTACATGATGGCTTTTATGATGAAGTTAATAAGGTCTGGAAAGACATAAAAGAGAAATTAAGCACAACAAAACCATTATATATTTGTGGTCACAGTTTAGGTGGAGCAATGGCAACAATCGCCGCTAGTAGATTACAAAATAAATGTAAAGAATTATACACGTTTGGATCACCTAGAGTTGGTAATAAAAAATGGGTAGAAAGTGTTAATGTTAAGCACTACAGATGGCGTAATAATAACGATCTAGTTACTAAAGTACCTTTATGGATTATGGGTTTTAGACACCATGGAGATATGATGTACATTAACCATTACGGTAATTTGAGAAACGGTTTATCTAAATGGCAATTATTTAAAGACTGGGCCAGAGGACATTGGGCGGCCATTAAAAACTTTGAACTGTTTGACGGTTTAAGAGATCACGGTATGGCTAACTACGTTAAGAATACTGCTAAAATAAACAAATAATTTAATCTAACTTATACTCAAAATTTTGAGTTTCATCGTTAATATGAACTTGCTTGGCACCATTTCTAATATGGAAATGTGTTGCCATAGGTGTTAGTGGAGATAATGTAACTAATCTTTCTACATTATTTTGTTTAGCCCATTCTCCTAATTTTTTAATAATTTCTTTTCCTGCTCCTCTTTTACGAGACCATACAGTATAAGCAATAGCAATTTTACCATCTTCTGTTCTACTCATATAATCCATTTCTCTTACTGTATAAGGAACTTCTGGGCAAATAGCTACACAGACAATAGCTTCAATTTCATCTTGAAACTTTAATCCAAATATTTTTCTACCATGTGTAATTCTAAAACCTAAAGTAAGTTCGGGTCTTACAGGATCCTCTGATACATCAATATCATCTAGTTCAACTAGCTCGGTCCCTTTAACCCATCTGAAAAAGTCGTCTGTTTTATCTTTAAATATTTTCAATGTAATCCTCTCTTAAATTAATACTTATTAGTACGCCATTATCATTAATATTATTATGGCAATAAACAATATTCCAAATATAATCATAACACCTTTAAATAAGTTTCCTATAGCACCAGGAAAGTTTTTAGAGGCGTACATTAATACTAAAATTAATAATAAAAAACCTACAAAAGACATATTAATTTAATACCTCAGTAAATTCTTTTTCAAAAGAGTAAGGAAGACCAAGACTAAAACAAATATATCCTTTGTCTTGTTCTTTATCTAAATCCTCACCTTGTAAAATCCATTTAATTGCTGTCTTACGATCACCAGCACCATCTTTAATTGTGTTTAAAATCTGCCCTTCAAATGCTTTTACTCTAACAGCCTCTTCTTCTGCTTCACGTTTAGCTTCAGCTTCAGCTTGATTCCACCAATAATCTAATTCTTTCTTAAATTCTTCATCACTCATACCATCCGTATTAGCAACAACCGTACGAGCATAAGATTTAGAAGTTGCTTGTGAAACTGCTTCGTAAAGAGAACATTCGTCTTGATAACGATCAAATTGAGCAGGTGTATAAACACCATATTGAGCCCAATGGTCTAAATCTTCTACAACCATACCAATCCAAACATTAGGATTTGATTCCATTTCTGCTTTATGCTTAGAGTTAATATTTTTGATGTGTGTAGTAAGATCTGACATAATTATTTCTCCACTACGTCCATGGCCCACTGATCCCATGGTTCCGTTTTTGTTGCTTTTAGTAAATTAAAATCTACGGTGAAATTTTTATTCAACACTTCATCTTCCATAACCTCTTTAATAATTCTAAGGTCATCTGTGTCGTCGGTATCGATCCATAAAGTTCCGTGTTGCCAAAATATATTAGGAAGTTCCTTATTTTCTTTATGGAACCTCTCTTTAATTTCAACAGTTGAGTGAGTTTCTAATCCCATTTTTTGCTCCTTTTTAACTATACTTACAGTATAGCATCTTTGGAGATAAAGTCAACCAGAAAAATAGGTAAAAAATACACTACATATAGTGATTTTTTTACAAACGATACAATATCTTGTCGATTGTGCCTGAAGTTAATGTTCTAGAAAATCTAACGTGGCTGTAAACACCATTAAAGTTAATATAAACGTTATCTGATTGGTTTGTATAGTTCTTTGTAGTGATTTCAAACCATTCATCTGTGTCTAATTCGCTTATAGCCGCCATACTTCCCTCAATTTTTAAAGACCCTGTAAAGTCTGTAAAATATACTTGAGCTGTATGTAAGGCTGAATTCTGATTTAAACTTGGTGAAGCTTCAACTGAAACAGCATTATTATCAGGCAATGTAATAGTTTGTGACTCTCTAAACTCTGTATATGGACCATCAATAACTTCAATGTTACCCATAGCACCATACTGATCATCTACAAAAATTACTCCTCTTTCACCACTAGTATTATCTAAAATACTGTAGTTTAAAAACTGCCCATCAACCTTTAATAAGTCGCTTTCAGTTACATCAAATTGTACTTTACCCTTTGAGGCATTAGTAATTGTACCTGTTTTGCTTATTAACGTTTTACGATTCTCTTGATCTAGGATATTAAAGACAAATGTTTTACCAGTAATATCTACAGGCTTTTGATCGTTGTTTTTCATTTCTATTACAAGAGGGTTTTTAACACCCTTATAAACTTTTAAATTACGAGCATACATAGTCATATTCCTGTTCGGTGTGGACCCAATAGTGGTATATACTACTGAGTGGTTTTGTTCTACTAAATAGGTTGTAGTTTTTAGCATTATAAAATTACCTTTATTATACTGTATTTATGGAGCGGAAGTGAATAAATTTGAAAAGTTACAAAAGAAATTCCCATTTCTTAGTCATGTAACCTATGCTAACAATGAATATGTTGGAATCATACAAAACTATGATAAACATTGCCTAAGCATATACGATATAGAGCGATTAAAAACCATTGATGAGAAAAAACTATTCTTAGATATGGGTGATGTGTGGTGGAATGAGTCTAATAGACTAATACCTATTAACATATTTTTAAAGAAAGATTTCGCTTATTTTAAGATATGCCTTAGCACATTCATTGCTAAAGATTGTGAGGTTCTCGCTGGACCTCAAATTTCATTAAAAAATATCAGCGAAAAAAGAGTAAAGAAAAGAAGTATACAATTAGTTAAGAAGGCAAATTCCTAAACTTATCTAATTCAAATTGTTGAATTGGTTTAGTATTAGCATCTAGTAACTCTATGTTTCTTTTTGCCCAATCCATGTATCCTGTTTTCTGTCTAAAATCTTGATCATCTACACTTATTCTAGAATCAGGATATCTACTAGAATAATACTCCCTATATAATTTATAAGTTTCTACAGTATCCTCTGGTCTAACAATAGTAGATCTATCATCTTTCATTTGAATACAAACAGCCCAATGATGAATCCATTCATCATTATCACAATCAAGCCATTGAAAAACTGGTTTCCTAAATATCCCATAATCCCAATGAGTAGGAAACCAGTCAGAACTTTTAGCATAGTTTCTTCTACCTAATCTTGGTAAATTTCTATCTGGGTTTCCACCTAAGAATTTAAAGTCGGGATTTGAATTTTGTAATTCGTTTTTTAGGTGCTGTTCTGAATTAAAAGTTAGTCTACATTCTTCAGACCATTCCCAGTCTAGTTTTTCTAAACGTTCTGCTTGTTTGTACAAATAGTCTTGTCCGGGAAATCCATTAATAGTATTGTATCTATTAATATCATTTTCTTTATGCTTCTCTTCGTTAAGTTTACAACAAATATACTCACCACCTTGTCCCGGATGGTACACTAGTACTCTTTGATGATCTTTGAACCAACTCATTCCTCAGACTTTCCTGGTGGCATAGCTTTCTCGCTGAATAGATGCTTCTTTCCTTCTGGAAAATTATCAGGATGATATTTTTCATGCTCTGGCATAGGGTCATCATTTTCTGTTATAACAGGCCAAGCATTCTTTTCAATGAACTCAGCATTGTTATATTTTAACCAATAAGCTAACTCTTCTGGGTCTTTACTAGAATCTGTATCTGCCCAAATTGCCTCTACTGGACATTCAGGTTCACATACTCCACAGTCAATACATTCATCAGGATTAATTACTAAAGTATTTTCGCCTTCGTAAAAACAGTCAACTGGGCATACCTCTACACAGTCTTTGTGTTTACACAAGACACACTTGTCGTCTACTAGGTAAGTCATTTATTCCATTAAGTTTTTGTTTTTTCTGGGATTGTAAAGTTTGATACTATCTGGTGCTGGTTTAATCCAACTAGATGTTTTTTTAAATCTAATCCAAGTATTATTAGCAAACCAAACTCCAGCAATAAAGGATATTGCCATTACGGAACATATTGCTAATAAGTGCCAAATTAAAAAGTTCATATTGTCTCCTTTTCTTCTAATAAGTTTATATGGATTGCTACTAAATGAGCATAAGCCACGGCGTGTGCCTTTTTAAAATAGTAACTGCCATCAGCTGGCTTTGTCCATACCTTTTCAGCAATTTGTTTCCAATCTAAATTTTGTAACTTTGCCTTACCAGGTCTCATTACTGCTAGAAACATTGCCATTCTAGTCATGCTATCAGGTTTTAGTTTAACCATCAGCTTGTGATGTCCATTAACGTGTATAACTTGATCACAAAATTCTTCACTTTCCCAAAGCCTTGCCCAATTAGGTTCTTTAGCAAGAAGACGTTCCATGTGTTCTTCGTCTTTTATACCTTGGTATACATTTACGTTTAAAAAATCTACTTTAAAGTATCCTCTATCTTCTGCTGTTTCATGATCGATACTTGCTTGACCTGACATAGGATCTACAGGTATATCAATAAAATAAGCACCTGTATTGTGTTTCTTACCATCGCTTAACGTTGCTGGTATATATTTTAACTTGCTTAATATATCTTCTCTATTAGCAAAGTCTATATCAATGTCTGGTAATTTGTTCATATGATGAATAACTGTAAAAACGCCCAAAAGTTCATTGCTACAAACCAACTAATAAGAACAATAGCACTAGAACGTCTAATGTATGTACTTATCAAACCCAATATACTACCTACTAGATAAAGTGGTACAAATATATGAGTTGCTGGATTTAAGATTGTAAAACTTAGAACAGCACTTCCTATTATTAATACTATTGCTTCTCCTAATTCACAATAAAAAGCAATAGGGCTTAATCTATAACTTTCTTTAAAATAATTAACCACATACTCCATTAAAACCCTACTTCCTTTAAAGTCTCTTTTACAATTTTAGATTCTTTGTTAAATTTAATAAGATGCTGTCTCCAGTAGTCAGGATCTATATACGGGTAAACTAATTGTACTTGTTCTTCATTAAACTTTCCTAAACATTCTTTACCTGTATCTGTACTAAAAATTACCCATGGACTAATACGTCCATTAATAATATCTTGAACTATTTTATTTTTGTTATTAGCTATAAAGTAACTCTTAATGTCTACTCCGGCTGTATCAGCCCAAGTTTCCATTGTAACTAAACTCCTAGATAAAGCATCTTCCCAATGCTCTGTTTTTAAATATGAACCTAACCAATCTAAATAATACTGCTCTTTACACCAGTGATCTAATTTAAACTTACTGTTAATTACATACTCAATATATTTCTGTGTGTTTATGATTTTATAATCAATCATAAACTTGCCGAATTTACAAAAAGCATTATAATAATTACTTCCTATAAAATCTTTATACCCTTTGTTTGTTGAGTTTGATTGTGTTTGTTTAAAGAAATACAAATAAGCCTGTAAACCTAATTGAACGTGTTTATCGTTTTTCTGTTCCCAACGTCTTTTAGCTTCACACATATGAGCTAACAATGTTGATTCTTTTACAAAACTTCTTTCACAATATTTACAAGTATATGATTTCTGAGATTTGTAATTAGTAACAACGTCTTTCACAATTTCAACCATTTGTTCATTCACTTTAGCTCGGCCTTTATATCTTTATCGTCCCAGCCAAGTAAAATTAACTGTTCCTTTAGTTCTTTTTTAGTTACGATAGTTGCTAGTAATTGAACTTCATCCTCTTTCATATTAGGATACAGTTTTCTAATAGTTTTATCGAAACCGCTTTTGCTAGATTTTGCTTTTTTCTTGTGAGGTATCCATTCGTGGTATTGTGTTCCCATTTGAGGACTAATTGTCGTCAATAGTAACCAATGTAACTTTGGATGCTTACTACTACTTATGTCAAAAAAATTCTTATTAGTACGTTCGTTTGTTGCTCTTAGATACCATTGTTGTAATAAGTTTTCACCTTTAACACTACTAGCATATCTATTATATAAGAATGGACTAAATGCTTTCTTTTCTTCGTCTGTTAGCCTATCCCAAAACTTTCTATCTTTTTTATCGATAGCTGGTAGTACCTTGTTTAGTGGTAAACTCATCCCCATACTTTTCCTACATCTACAATCTCATTGTTTCTTGTTACTTCTTTAACAAAGAAAGCACATTTAGGTTTAGGCCCATCGTGTAACGGAACAGCAAGAAGCTGACCTGCTTTTAACTTTGGAAAGAACCATCTTACTTCTTGATAGACATCTACAATTTCAACATCATAGAAATCTGGTTTAAAATCAGTTAACTGATTAAACACAAACGCCTTGAAGCCTCTATCATTAATACTTGTTAAACTTAAAACTTCTAGGTCTCCGTGATCTTCTTCACCAATAAGCATACACCAATCTAGTGGCATCTTAATTTGGTGATCTCCAATCTTTAATACTAGTGCCGGACTATTAAAACTCTCTAAAAATATAAGTGGTATAAAGAAATAATCTGGATCTTGTGGATTTGAATTATCTAATACACCAAACCTCATATCTTCTACTTGGTCGGGGACTTCTGTCATCGGAAAACATTTATTATCTAATGTTAATATTTGACTCATTTTTTATCCTTTTATTTAAATGTAGTATAACATCTTTATTTCTCCCAGTCAACTTTTTCTACTTGGAATGGGTAATTAGCTTCTCTATAAAATGCTTTACGTTTGGTTAAATGCCTTTTGGCAAATTTACAAGTACTGGTTATGTCCCATACTTGTACAAAATCTTTATCTTCTGCTTTACGAATACCACGTCCTATCGACTGAATAACTCTAACAAAAGACTTGCCTGGCTCAAGAAGAACCAGATTAAAAATACGTGGAATATTAATGCCAACAGCGGCCACACCATATGTAGCCACGATAATTTTCCCGTCAACTTCTGCGATTTCGTCATATTCTGTTTTTCTATCTTCACCTTTTGTAACTCCTGATATGAATACTGCTTTGTCACCAAGCCTTTCTACAAGTTCATTACCAGCACTAATTCTATCAACAAGTATTAAAGTATTTCCTGACTCAGATATTTTTCCAAATAACTTTGCCATATAGTCTAATCTCTTTTTGTTTGTTAATAGATATTTTAATTCTTGCTGATAACCACCATAGTCACCAAAATCTTGTAATTGTACAACATTAACATTACAGTTTGCTAGTACACCTCTATCTTGTAATTCACTAGCTTGTATTCTTTGTGTTACATCTCCCAAACTAACCAAAAGACTCATCCATTCAAACTTTTCTTTTGGTATTGTTCCTGTTAATCCCCATCTAATAGGAACCTGTGCCATAACACCTGTCAGTAATTGTTTTAACACATCTGCTTTTGCCATATGTACTTCGTCTACCATAACACATACTACATCTTCTAAAAACTCATCAATAGGTATTAATGCTTCACTGTTTTTAGTTTTCTTTAGTAGTATGTTTAAACTTTGCCAAGTACAAATGGTGTGTGTTTTACCAAACTCTTTTCTATCGCCAAAGAACACACCAACATCAAGACCCATATTAATATAATCTTCTTCTGTTTGTGTTACTAATGACTTATTAGGTACAATTACAATACTTCTACCATATGGTTCTATCTTTTGACTTAATACTGCCGTTATTAAAGTCTTACCAGCACCTGTGGCAATTTCTTGTATGCTTTGTGGGTTTTCTAAAAACTTATTAATTGTATCTACTTGATAATCTCGTAATACAATTGGTTCGCCTGCCATAGGATGTTTTTCAGGCCATGTCTTGTTACTATATGATTGTTCTTCAACTTTCTCAAATTGAAAATTAGTTCTATATTCTCTTTGATCGTTTAACTCTATATCATAATTTAATTCATCTAGTACAGGAATAATATCTGGTAACAAATTAGTAAACGAAGAACCACCTAGCTGAAAAAATCCTATCTTGCCGTCCCACCTACCTAATCGTACTGCTGGTAGATACCTAGCATAAGGAACTTCAAATTTAAATTTGTTAGTTAGCTTCTTACGAGCATTTAAATCTAACCCTTCAAACTTGACGTTTACTTCGTCTTTAATATGTAATATACATTTACTCATTAAAATAATTCATCACTATCTATTATTTTCTCTTCATCTGATTGTGGCCTTGTTTCAATAACTTTATTAGACATCCATACATTCCTTTTACTAAACATACCTTGCCCTATTGTTACATCAGCAACAAAGTTCCAATCTGTATTTTGTAATCTACTCATTCTATCAGTTATTAAAACCTTTGTATCCTTATCTGGCTTTTCAACAACATCATCTGTTACGTTATCAAATGCTGACGACTTGCCGTTAATACATAAACCTTTAGCAGAACCAAATTTGTTCTTATACATTCTTACAATCTTTTCTACTTCTTTTACATTAGATTGAGAATGACTCGACATACCTACTGCTATTTTTTCATATCCTAAACCCAGACAAGCAAAAATAATAGTAGCACAATCGTGGTCAACAACAACACGATTATTTTCTAATATCGTTCTTTCTATTGTAGTAAAATTATACTTGGTTAAAACGTCTTTGTCAAGCTCAATACCCAACAATCCACAATTTTTAATTTGAGATAATACAGATTGTCCTTTAATATTATTGTCCCAATACTCTTGTAACGATTCTGGAGCATTGACTAAAGTTAAAAAGGATTCATTACATAATTCCGATTCTGTAATTTTAGCATAAGGAATATATTTTAGTCTATTATCTAAAATTTTTCTAATCTCTTTTTGATACTGCTCTATTTCTTCTGATATTTCGAAGCCATTATTATATGACCAGTTATATAACATAACAAAATTACTTTCGTTATTATTAATGTACCAAACTTTTTCCTCTGGCACCCAACGAGAAGTTCCGTTATGGAATAATTTTTCGTCACGTAAAAAAGTATTTACATCCTTAATCATATCTTGATTATAAGGGAATTTTAAATAGATAAAATCTTCATCCATTGTCATCTTTTTTGTACGATCTACTTTTCTTTCAGCCTGACTAAAAACTGGTTCTTTAGCAATCTGTGTTACGTCAATTCCTATACGTCTAAATTGCTTACGATACTTGTCTGTTAGTTTAACTGCTAGTTCACGTTGCCTACTAGTCATACCTTGTTTATTAGCAATAAACGAACTCACATTATTAACAAAGTTTACGTCATACCTTGCTAGTTTAATATATGATCCAATACGAATACCTTTAACTTTAGGTATAACAGGAGGCTCAGTATAGCCTGCCATTATTTCTATACAGTACTCAATGTTTTCAGGTAATTTTAAACTCATAGAATCCCCTATGTTATTTAATTCTCTAAATTGCTCGTTTTAAAAAAAAGGGAGAGTTATTTGTGGAACAACTCTCCCAGGTGCTTGGTAAGGAGCAACTATACCCGTTTCATACAGGTTGATACAGCCAAGCTCTGCCACTTCTCTGAGATCTTTTTAAGGTCTCCCACTTTAAGAGCGGTCCTTAAACTCATCTCACGAAGTCTGTTTCGGTTTTCGTAAACAAAAGCAAGAATTTCATCTTCATCTTCTTTCTTAAAACCGTATCCTTCAAACAAATCACCTTTGTCAGCAATCTGTTTAATTCTAAGATACTTGTCTCTCATTGTATCAAGAGTAAGATCTAAATAGTGACATCTTGACATAAGTGCCTCTAGGTGATCTTGTAGTTTCTTAGATTTAACATTTTCAAACTTAATGTTTGTAATAAAACAAGCTGAACCTTTAAATTCAAACTCGTTTGGAATACCTTCTGCTCTAAGTTTGGCACTATCGGCACTCCACATTAGTTTACGTTTCTTACCACTATCTAAAGCGGCCTTTAAAATGTTCAAAGCCAAGTCATCTAGTAATACAGAGTCACAGTCATCAAACACAATAACATTACCTGGATCACTATATTCGTAAAGTTTAGCATAAAGTCCTAAGGCCGTCATAGCACCTTTAACTACTTCATACTTTCTTTTACCATTAGCTAGATCATCAAATAAGCTATGATCATCTAGTGTCTGTTCAACACCGTATGATTTACCAACCCCTGGAGGGCCTGTAACAATCAAAGCACGGATGTCGCCATTTTTTAGACTGGCCGCCATTTCGTTTAAAATTTCGAAACGTTCATCAATTTCTTTAATTCGTTTCTCGTCATCTTCTTGTGAACTTGGTGAACCATCATCTGTATCACCGTGTCCTAAAGAATCACATTGTTTAAAATAATCCTGCTCATCTTCGATAAACTCAAAACCACTTGGCTTAACTGTAACCCTAATTTTACTAAAATCAGGACCAAATACTTTTGAACCATCAACAGTAAGGAACATACCCTTCTTTCCAGAAGTCATATTCTTTATGAGTGGGAAAATGATGTTCTCAACAGGTTTGTTTCTGTAAGAACCTTTCTTGATATTAACATATGACATATAGTTACTCCTTTTTCATTGTCTATTGTTTTTTTAACTTACTCTACTATTATAGCATCTTTAGACCTGCTGTCAACCATTTTGACGTCTTTTTTTCACTTGTAAATCCTTGATTTTATTAGGTTTTTAATCTTTTTTCCGCCTCAAGCCATTTGAGCCAGTCTTTTTGGGCTGATTTGAACGACGATTTCCAGTCGTTTTTGGAGTTTTCGTTAGCATTATCTGAAACATATTTAAAACAACGAAACTTTACCCCCATTTTAGCACATACAACGGCTAAAGCATAGGCTTCCATATCTACTAAATCTACATTAGCATATTCAAACCAAGGATCATCTTCACTTACAAAGCTATCTCCTGTACCTAAAGTTATGCTTGAATTTGAATGTAACATAATAGCATGGTCGATTCCACTTGCTTCTTGATATGGTGTAACGCCACGTGGTTCTAATGGTTCAGTTATCATATCACGTTGTAAAATAACGTCTACTTCTACTAATCCTGAACACTTTCCGTTTACTGATCCTGCTGTTCCAAAGTTAATAACTTCTTTTGGTGGTTCATCATGACTCAGCATAAGTTTTTTAGTTAGCTCGTATGTGGCATTAATTTTTCCTACGCCAGTATATACTACATCAAACCCAGCCGGAACGGCAGAGTTTGGAAATTCATCTTGTAATGCTATAGCTAATAATGTTGTCAATCTGTATCTCCTTATAAATAACTTTGTTATTGTAACACAAACTGTAGGTTGTGTCAAGCCAATAATACACTCACCCATTATATACCCAGATAAATATTGTAAAGGAAATCACCACATGGAACTAGACGGAAAACAAATTCCTATGCCAGGGGACTTTGGCATTAATCCCTTAGACGATCAAGATACATACGACTGGATTAGAGATAACAGTCATCCTAAAAAAGAACATTTCGGATTTGGTTTACCATGGCTTATGCTAGACTTTCCTACTTGGCCACATAAAGAGATGGCCGAAGAAGCAAAACAGCTAGATAAAAAAGGTTTAATACCAACATACAATGATGGTAGTAATCAAGGCTGGTCTGCTGTAGCACTTTATGGGTTAAGTTCCGACTCTACATTACCACCAGAAGAATATGGCTATGCTAACTACAACGAAGCAAGAGCCGCCGGAGCATTAAAGTGGACAGAGATAGCAGACGAATGTCCTATTACAGCAAACTTTTTTAAAAACGATTTCAATTACAAAAGATATAACAGAATTAGATTTATGGTGTTAAGACCTGGCGGTGTTATTCGTTGGCACAATGATGTTCCAGAAGGCGAAGATCCTACATTTGATTTAGGTGTTGTTAATATTAGTTTAACAAATCCTAATAAGTGTTTCTTCCATATGGGTCAATGGGGCAACATTCCAGTTACAGACGGATGTATGTGGTTGTTTGGTAATAACCACTATCATACAGTTATTAATATGAGTAATGAAACTAGATATCATATGATTGCTAGTGGAACACCAGATGAAAGATTTTGGGCTCCTGTAACTGCTAAAAGTTTTAGACGCCAATGGTGGGGACAATACAAGGAACAATAATGATTAGTTGGAGTTTTATAAAAAATCAAGTATCTTTAATTCATTGGGATTATAAAAAATTCTTAGATGAAAAAGTAGATACACTAGACAATGCTGGTGAGTTAGCGTCAAAACTTACTACAGCAAATCATGACGAACTAAAAGATATGTTCGCTTTTGAATATACTGGACCTGTTGTAGAATTAGGTGTTATAAAATCAATTCACAAATCAGATTCTAAATTTGCTATTATACAAACACCTGGTAGTGTAATAGCACGAGAGTTTACAATTAGAGCTATGAACTATATGGAAAAGAATCCTAACTGTAGTGTACTGTGTCATTATGTACATAAAAGTGACGACACAGGAGATAGATGGTGGGGTATTATGCCATATGTATTAGTTGTAAACTTAGAACATTTTCAAAAAGCAGGCAGACTGTTTTTTGGTAACAGACGAGATACCGCCGAAAGTGATCAAGTATTTCCAAAAGTAATTAATGATGACGGCATTTTAAAATCTGAAGGAGAAATGACTAGACAACCTGACAGTAAATTGTTCTATGGTTGGAATTGGATTAGTAAATTCTTATTACAAGGGTATGAAGTTCATATGTTTGATGATAGAATTAATCCTTTTAGACAATTTGTTTATTACGAATCAGATAAAGACATGGGCCATCATAATTGGTTAATCGAAAATATGAATGATTACATAGAGGACGGTGAAGTTGAGTTCTGAGTTTAACAAAGATTTTGATAAGTTTAAAATAGAAGGTAACGATTATCCTAATGCTCAAAGAATATTAGAATCTGTTGTAGACTTAATATTAGTAAACCCCAACGAAGAAACATCTTTTTATAGCTTAATTGTTTCCAATGTTATTAACAATATAAAGAACGTTAAAACGTTAGAAGAAGCGTTAACGTTTGAAAGCAAGTATGCTATTATTGTAGAAAACAATGCTGAGTTTAGCGAAACAATGTTTATTGAAATGTTAATCAAAAATAAACAAGAAGAAAAAGCTATTAGTACAGGAAACATTCATTTATTAAAACTAGGACAATTATTAGAAGATTGTATTACAGATAAAACACTAGAAGAACTTTCATCACAAGATAGACCCATTTGTAAAGATCTAGTAACACTACGAATACAAGAAGAAATTAGTCCTTGGGTTAATAATTTGTTTGCTTTTAATACAGAAAAATACTACAACCCTTTTAGTAAACTAAAAAATAAAAAGTTTGATCATTATGTTATGGTTGCTTCAGGTTGGTTATGGGCTTGGCAATTAACAGCAAACAAGTGGAACCCCGAAGAAGAATACTTAACACTATTTGATATTAGTAGTACAAATTTACTACACTTAAGAAACATAGTAGAGAAATGGTCTCCGTGGGACCAGTCTTTTACTGACTTCATTTTAGAAAATCCTTTAGCTAAAGAAATATTCATTTACTCAGGTTGGATTGAAGGTGACGATATAGAAGTAACCAGAAATCACTTAACTGATTTATGGAAACAAGAAATGACACGTTGGGCTTCTTTAAATCATAGTGATGACCCTGAAGTTGGTTGGGAATTGTTTTTAGACTTTTTCCGTAGATTTCAAAAAGCATCTGCTTTAGGAAAAATTTCATATGTTAATATGAATGTTATCTCAGACAATTTCTTAGCTAAAAAACTAGCTACATATACTAACGGCAGATCTTATTGGTTTATTAGTAATATCTTTACTAGCTATGCTAGTAGAATGTGGTCAGCTGGAAGTAAAGATAACGAGTTAGTTTGGTACGAAACATTTAAGAAAAGATTAAACAAAGATGATGTTGTGTTTGGAAGATTCCCTCAATACAAAAACAACATTATAGAAATGGTTAAAGAGTTAGATGTTATATAACGATTATTTTGATATAATGAGATACGAGTATTCTATTGTTTTAGAAGAAGGACTCAATGACAATACAAATTTTTTTGCTAAAATGTCTTCTTATGCTATAAGCGATCGTATATACAAAACTGCTGAAGAATGTCAAACTAAAGGATATTTTCATATTACTAGTAATAACAAAAACATTAACGAAGATTTATTAATGCTTTTGTTAAAAGAACAACATCTAAAAAAAGCATCAAAAGTAAAAAGCCCTTGTGGTACTATTACAAGTTACTATAATGAATTTACTAACAATGAAGTTACCATTGATAATAAAGAGTGGAACGAAGTATTAGGTGTTGCTGTTGAATGGCAAACAGACGACTATATAAGAAACAAACTTACTATGAGCTTAGGAGGTTACACTTTAGTTCATCATTTGTTTAATACAGAAAATTATAGAGAGTCTGAAATTAAAAAAGCTAAATCAAAAGGAGGACAGTTTGATCAGTTTGTATTATTACCTAGTGGATTAAAATTTGCTTGGTTGCTACATCAATTAGACTGGGAATGGCATAAAAGATTAGTACTATATGATTGTAGTAGTTTGCCTATTGCTTTTGCTAAAGAAATGATTATTGACTGGGATGGAAAGCAACCATTACATGAATGGGCTTTAGAACATCCAGTTGCTAAAAGTATCCTAGTACAAACAGGACAATGTACAGAAGGTTGTAGACCAGGTGCTGGTCCTAGAGAATGGGATAGAATGTGGAAAGAAGAATGTGAAAAATGGGGAGGAGTTGAAAACATTACTAAAACAATGAATAAACTTCAACACGCCGAATTAATGGGTAACATATCATGGGTTACATTAAACATAGTTACAGATACTATGGGACAAGATGTGTTGTTTAACTCTTTAGAAAACAAACAAACATTGTTCTGGATGAGTAACGTATTTGATACTGCTACAATTGGTTCTATTGTAGCCGGCGACAAAAATAAACTTTATGACGTATCAGCAAGACACGACTTATGTCTATCAACTTACAATACATTAAAAAATAAACTTCCTAGCCCTACTTTTATTACAGGTAGTGTTCCGGACATTAATAGTGATGACGGTTGGAAGGGTTCTGATTGGAAGATTTAAATTAGCTTGTTTTTGTTAATTTGATCAACTGATACTCTGTCATACATTTTCTTATAAGTATCTTCTCTATCTGTAACTGGCTCTAAATAATCAAATTTTACTTTTAACTTCGGTGATAGTATTAGTATGTTAATAACACCACTAGTACCAAATATATTCTTTTCGTAATTATTGTAATTGTCCGGGTTATAATTTCTAACAGGGCACCAATAAAATTTATGATATCCTAGTTTTGTAAATCTATCCCATAGAGGTGCTAAATGAGTTTCTGTGTTACATTCAATAAAACAAGTAGGCAAGTGTTTTGCTAGTGTATGTTTAGCACCTTTAAACACATCAAGTTCTTCACCTTCTACATCACACTTAATTAAATCTAATCTTTCAAACTGTATTTGATCTAATCTCATAGTAGGAACTAACGACATATATTCACTGCTAGAGTTTAAACTTGATTCGCCATAATTTCCAGGCTTCTGTGGATTGTAGTTACTTAAATATCTTTCTCCAGCACTTCTACTTAAAGCATAAGGAAATACTGTAGCATTAGTAACTTTGTTATCTAATAAATTACGTTCTAATAATCCTCTAGAATATTCGTTAGGTTCAAAGGCGTGTACATGGCCTTTATGAGCAAATTTAGTAAAAGGTACTGTATGAGTTCCTATGTTAGCACCTATATCAGCTATATGCCAGTCAGATTCAATAATATGATCTAAACACATAATCTCCCATTCACAGTATTCGCCATATACTGCCATACTTTTTCCTATGATAATATCATTATCAAAAAAAGTAAAATTACCGTGTCTACATTTTTTCTTTGTTATCATACCCAGTGTTCTTTTATAATTGGATCGTCAGCTATATCGCCAGGATTTGGATTTCCATGAAATACTAATATACTTGTTTCAGGGTTTATTATTGTTTCGTTAGAAACATATTCTTGTGTTCCCATACGTTTTAATCCACCATTAAGAACTTCCCATTTATAACTCATAGCCCATTCTTTAGGCCACCATGAGCGGTCCTCTTCTAATATCCTAGTTAACCAGTCTTGATCTCCTTTAAATTTTTTAATAATATTATCTTTGTTTTCAACAAAGTCTTTGTAAAATCTAGTATAACCATTTGCTTCAAATTTCATTACACTACTGTTGCTAACATAGTATTTAGGCATTCCGTGCCGATTAAAATCTTGGCATATATTAAAATCGGTAGGTCTATGGTTGAAAAACTTATCTAAATTATTAACAACGACTGTATCCAAGTCTAAATATAATATTTGTCCATTCCAGTTATGTTCATTAAATAAATGAGCTTTGTACCACCACTTATTTTTGCCGTTTTCTAATTCTTCATCAACAGGAATACCAATAGGTATTACATTAGGGTTATTAACTTCTTGAGGATGAGTTGTTAAACAATAAAAATTAAAAGGCTGTGTTATGTTTCTCTTTACACTATTGTAAAGTTTGTCTACATAAGACATAGTATACTTTGGCTTAATCCAAACACAGGCTACATTAATCATTTTATCTTAGAACCTACTGTACGCCTTTTAATGTCGCTATGATTAAATTCAGCCCAGTACAATTCAAAAGCTACTCCATCTTCTACACCTTCAAACTGATGTACCATTCCAGGCTTAACCTGTGTAAAATCTCCTGCTTCAAGAATAGTTTCATCTACTAAACCTTCTTGATCATTACTTTGCCAAACCCTAACAATCATTTTGCCTCGTTCAACAAAGAAACCATTCCATTTAAACTCGTGTTCGTGTTCTGAACATTTAAAACCTTTTTTAAATTCAATACGATGAAACTCTAGTACACCGTTAGCATGAATAAGTTCTGTCTGTCCCCAAATTTTTCCTGCTTTCATTATTCGTTTCCTAATGTATCCATAAGAGGAAATATTTTACTAATAATATCAGCACAGGCATGAGCTATATCCATATGCTCTTTTTGTGTACCATTAGCACCTCTTAATTCAATATAATGTACCCAGCTTCGTAATGTGCCATTCATATATAATCTTGTTTTAGTCATACCTTCTGGCAATACTACACGGGCTTGTTCTTTAGCAATACCATTACTAATTGCCCAGTTATAAGCATCTTCTGACGCTTGTTGTACTGCTGATTGCTTTTTAAACCATTCCATAGTTAAATGTACATCTTCAGTTTCAATACTATTTTGTCTATTTTTAGTATCTTGTAATCTAGCATCTCTCATCTCATACCAATCTTCCATAGTAGTTGGATCAGCATAACGTTGACTAAATTCTTGGAAACTAAAACTTCTGTGCCTAACTATTTGGTGTGCTATATCTCTTGTTGTTTCTATTTCTAAACAAGCACTAACCATTTCAAGTGGAGACCAATGTTGATGTTGTATTAAATACTTGATCAAACGTTCACTTGTTTGTTTGTTTATTTGGTTTGCTGGATTGCTTACTTTGGCACAATAGGCTACCAAGTCTTGTACATTATCCAATCCAAGATTTTTAAATTCTTCTGTGGGTGCTGAATACGATACTAATTTTACTTTCATTATAATTTAAACTCTTCTTTCATACTTTCAAAATACTTTATGTGGCACATTTCGTTCGGGTGTCCTTTGGGCTCTATACCATACTGGTCAGCGTAATCCATCAATGTTGAAGATGTATGCCAGTTAGTGCCATGAAGGGTTTTAAATCGACTAGTAGAACGTGAAATGCCTGAAAAGAAATATATTTTGTTGCCTAACACTTGACAATATTTTTCAAACTGCTTAAAACGTTTAATATAATATTGTTCTAATGTATCTTCATTATAGCACCATTTAAAGTAAAGGTCAAGACTTTCTTTTAATCCAGGGAGTTTACTTTTTTCATTTATACTATACGTCTGCATTTCATCTGCTACTGATACGTGTGGCCAAAAGATTCTTGATATATCAGTAATACCTACTAGTACAGTATGTCCTGGTTTTACTTGTTCAAATGCTTCAAGTAAAATCTCATCATTGCCGGCACCTATACGTCCAAAATTAAATAATGGTTCACCAATATGTTCAGCAAACAATTTAGGTATTATTTGTTTACCTTCTAGCTCTTCTCCGGCTACTATGCTACAACCAAAGGCTAACATACCGTTTCTAAAACAGTTGTGACCATATCATCAAAACTGCTTTGCCTTTCTTGAGCAGACATAGAATCTCCTCCATCTAAATGATCGCTCACAGTACTAACGGCTAATGCTTTTTTGCCAAATCTCATAGCTAAAGTGTATAGTAAATGAGCTTCCATTTCAACAGCAAGTATTCCTACGTCTGCTAAAGGTTTCCACCAATCTTCTTCTGGCTGGTAAAAATAGTCTGTGCTAACAATACTACCTACATGATACTTTGCTGTTTTAGGTATGTTGCTAACAAAATCTTTTAATAATTCATAATCGGCACAAGGACAAAATTTTACATCAGTATATAAACTAGATAATATTTTACTAGACATATCACTATCAGTAGAGGCTGTCATGGCAACAACAATGTCTCCTAACTTAACGTTTTTTGCTAATCCTCCACAGCTACCAACTCTTATAATATTTTTTACATCATAAAAGTTATAAAGTTCATGAGCATATATTCCTAAACTAGGTTGTCCCATGCCACTAGCTTGGACACTAACTCTTGAATCATTATAATATCCAGTGTATCCTAAACAGTTTCTTACACCGTTTACTTGCTTATAATCTGTTAAAAATGTTTCAGCAATCCATTTAGCTCTAAGAGGATCGCCTGGCATTAAAACTGTAGGAGCATAATCTCCTTTTTGTGCTTCAATGTGTGGTGTCATTTATTACTCCGTATAACTCTTTCCAACTTGTTACCCTAAGACCTTCCCACCTTTTATTGTATGGATGGTCCATAATAATACTTTTTAATCCAGCGTCTTGTCCACTAACAGCATGACTTACGCTATCTTCGATCCACCAGTGTCCTGTATCACCGTAATGTTCAGCAAGGTAGTCTCCTTTGCCTCCTGTAAAACTTAAACTGGCATCAATTTTATCAAACACATCTCCAAACAAGTGTGTTAAATTCTTTTTTCTTAAAGTTTGAGCATATTTGTCAATATGTAAACTACTAACAACATCAAAACGCCATCCTTCTTCAGCAAGTCGTGTAACATATTCTACACTATCTCTAAAAGCAGGCAAGTAACCTACTGATGCTGACTCATTAAAACTTTTTATAGTATCAATCATATCTTCTTCACTAATACCATAACGTATTGTTTGATTAAAACTATGATCTGTGTCTGGTTGCCTTTGAAATCCTTGTTCGCTCATCCAAATGTCGTAAGCATAACACCAATCTAATAATACACCATCACAATCTGTTATAATTTTCTTACTCATGAGTTGCTAACAATCTTCTTATTTCTTCCCAAGTACCTAAGTCAGTATAATCATCAACTTTAATACCTTTGCTTTGAAATATAGGTGTACTTTTAATTTCATCTACATTTACTCTTTGGTTTAATGTACTCTTTTCCATAAAAGCAATACATTCATCAAATGCTCTACGTCTAAAAGCAAAGCTACACCAAAAAGCATTAAACCTTTCAAAGTCTTGTTCTGGCTTATCTTCATACAATACTACTTTGCCTTCAGGGTCAATACTCAAAGCACCTTTAGTTTTTAACATATCAGGATTTGTTTCTTCTTTGTAAAAAAATGTAAAGCCAGTTTCAGTTAAACTGTTTTCTAATGCTTCTACTAAATCTACATTAGGTGGTAATTTCATAATAGTATCAGGTAACAGTATAACATTATGCTCACCAAACAAATGTCTAGCACTTTTTATAGCACCTGTGTATTCAAATTCGTTTGGATTTTGATAAGTGAAACTTATATTATACCTATCTTTATATCTTGCTAGGTATTCTACTATTTCTGTTTTTTCTTCGTTAACAACAATAACAAATTCAACATCTTTACGACCATAATCTCTAAAAAAGTCAAAACTGTGATCTATTAATGCTTGTTCTTTGTCAAGTCTTAATATTTCTTTTGGGTAAGGCAGGTTCAAACGTGTGCCTTTGCCGGCGGCCGGCATAATAACTGTTAATTTACTCATCAATGTAATACCTCAATACTTTCAATTTTTGTTCTGGAGTGTGATTCTGAGATGTCCCGGCAGTAATCCAGCAAGTTTGTTCTTTTAGTTTTTTATAAGTGTTAATGTTTTTAAATTGTTCTTCTGCTAAAACGTTGTGGTGAGTTAAATTTTCCTCTTGCCACATATTCATCTCGTGGTCGCTTTCAGGAGGATTAGCAATCATTACTTTTGCTTGTTCAACAACACGTTTAGCACCCTCTGGTGTGAAAATTGCCGCCGATACACCACCTATAAAACCACGTTTCATTCGACCAATTCTTAACTGCTCTACAGTATGTTCACCAAATATTTGTGTTTTAACTGCTAAACAATTTATCTGTGTTTCTAATATTGGTTCTCCTCTTTCATAAGGCAAGTTTAACCAACGTAAAAGATAAAAATGTTTTCTAATAGGATCTGCTGGCATTGATTTTGTAACGTCTTTCCACTCTACACCAAATGCTTGACACCTATGTTGCTGTTCAATTGTAGGTTTATATATAGCAACATACTTTTTCATGTCAGGATAGAACTTGTTAGCCTGGTGAGCCCACAAATGAAAGTAAAGATCAAAATATTTTGAGTCTGCCGCACAGTATAATATCATTCTTCCTCGCTATCCCAACGCTCTATATCATCTTCTGTTAATTTATCAGTTTCACCTTTCCATATTTCAATAATATGTGCCGGCTTATCTGAACTATTTCTACCTTTATGCCAAACACTTTTTACTATATCAATAGGATTATTAGGATGAAGTTTCCATACAGCAGGTCCATCATACGGATCAGTTATACCTTGCTTAATTAAAACTTCAGCATTACCACTAACTAGATTCCAAGTTTCGCTTCTATGTTCGTGCCTTTGCATCGACAAAGCACTATGTGGATTAATAACTAATTCTTTTACCATAAAATTTTTACCTTTGTACAAATTTCTATAATGTCCCCAACTTCTTACTGTCTTTGGAGCCTTCCATTCTTCTAATATCCAGCTACTTGAATTCTTTTTATCTTCACCGCCTACACCAAAAGCAAATTCAACACTAGCATGGTCACCATATGTTATATATTCTGGTGTTGTAGTATCTGTTCTGTCACCTCCGTTAGCAAATACTATTTTAGTATTATGACCATTTGTACTCATTAAGTAAAAAATGGCGTTACAGGCGCTATCATCAGCATCATCAAAAGCAATTACATCATCTACACAGGATAACTCCTGTACTACTGCCATTCTTTCTTCAAATGGCATAAACGGTCTACCTTTTTTACGTCTTAACCATTCGTCTGAATTAAGACCTACAACAAGTTTATCACCTAAGTCTTTAGCTGACTTAAAGTAAGCAATATGACCGCTATGTAGAGGATCAAATCCTCCTGTAACGAGTACTACTTTAGCCATTAATAATCCTATTGACTAGAATATAAATTAATGACTTCCTTTTTCCATACGTCACTGTATTCACAATCTCTCTTATTATCGAACCAAGGTCCGCCTTCTGTATAATGTAGTACTTTTGGCTTACCGTCTTTTGGTTCTTGATACCAACCGACTAACCAATTATAGCTACAATTCAATTCACCAACTTCTGAATCATCGAGCCAACTAAACCTATGGATATATTTTCCTGTAGTTTCAGGATTATTAATAAGCTCTTTTGTTAATCTTTTATTACTAGGGTGGCCACAGTTAAACAAAACCATAGAACTCCAGTTTTTCCTAGGATATTGTAACTGTAATTGCCCATCCATTTTAGTTCCTTCTTCTGGTGTGTAATCATGTTGTACACACATCACAGCATACTTGTCATCTGCTTGATTAAATATCTCTTGAGCATCAACTAAAAAGACCATATCACAATCGCAGAATATGGCCCAACCTTTATAGTCGTTTAAGTATGGTACTAAAAATCTAGTAAATGTAAATTCTGTACTAGCGAGTTTATCTACGTCTCTAGTATAAACTCCTTTATCTCTTAATTCTTGTTGTTTTAGTGGGAACACTTCTATATCTTTTGATCTATTTAAAATACTATGCTCACAAACTTGGTAAGCTATATCTTCTCTACTATCCCAGCCAACATAAACTCTATTCTTCATTGTTATCTCTTTCTTTACCTGTAAATTCTAAACTACGCCCTAGTATTTTCCTTGGGCCTTTTGTATGGTCGTAAACTTGTCCTAATACACTTCTACATTGAACGTGACCTTTTTTGTTATCACTTATATTATAATTTAGTGTACCTCTTTCTTCAAATCTAAACCTTACTTCGTCCCATATCCAACTGTCGTGCCATTCCTTTTCATTGTATAGCATATCAGAATTATACATTTCTTGAACCGCTTCAGCAAAGTATTTGGTGTGCGGGTGTTTTAAATTAAAATATAGATAACCACACTCGCTGTAATCTGGTCGTGGTCTACCTAAGTAAGTCATCATATATCCATCACGATGTATTTTTTGTTTCATCCAATCTACATCTATAGGATTATAAAATACACTATCAGCATCTATACATATTAAGCCGTCTGTGCCTGCTTCTATTTGTTTTAATATTTCGTGTGTATATACATAAACTTTATAACAAAATCTAACAGCATCAAATTTAAAAGTACTGCCTTTTAAATCTGGTACTTTTCTGCTTCCATTTCTTTCAACAAATTCTTTACATTTAGGAATAAGATCAAATGTATTAAACGTTTCTACATTAGGTATTTCGTCTTCACTATAAACAATTAGTTCAAAAGGCCAATTATAAGTTGACATAAATCTATGAGCATACTCATCATATAAACGTTTATTAAAAGTTGTTACTGTTTTTATGTTCACTTGCTAATCCTCTTTAACACTTCGTTATCTTTTAAATTATTAAACAAATGAGCACCTATTCTTTCTCTTGATTTATCATAAGCATCTTTATCTGTGTGAGCAGGTGAATCCCATATTTTATCTCTTCGGTATTCATCTAAAAAGTATTTTAAAAACTCTCTAGCATCTCCATGATCTAAGTTAATCATATGAAATCCAGTTTCTGTAGGATCTAGTGAACAAGCACCGAGATAGCCTTCTACTAGACTTGCTAACTCAGGTGCTGTCATAGGACTATGTGTAATAGTATCAGCATCTAGAAAAATTACAATTTGCTCTTTTAAATTAATGTGCTTATCACAACAATCTCCAAAAGCAAAAACTTTATGACTAAACTTAATACCGTCACTTGGATTATTTTTATTTCTTGCTTTGAAGCTTTCTAGTTCCTTGTTATTGAAAGCCCACATTTTAACATATCTAGGATATAGCTTGTTCCATTGAGGAGCAGGCATATCATGGTATACATGGAGGGTAATATCGCTAGGCCAGTGTTCAATCCACGAATCTAACATTCGGTGGGCGTATTGCTTGTATCCATCATTACTAAAAGTTGTTACACAATGTATTTTCATAATCGTATTGTCCGGTTTACTGTCTTACTAATGTATGTATCGAATTATTTTTTAGGTGATCCAAAAGGTGATGTTGATTGGAAATGGCATTTAAAACGTCTAAATATCTTATCTGTAGCACTTTGATACCATTGTCTAATAAATCCGCTTGTACGTCGGGTATATGCTGTCTTAGACCATATAAATTAGTGTATTTTACGTTATATTCCATGATGTTCTTTTAATAAATTCCAAGCTGTTCCGTCTTTCATTTCAGATAGCCTATACTGATGATAAGCTAAAGCATTAAACCAATTTTGCCTATCTGGTTCTTCTTTCATTATGTTTTTGTCTATGTCACCAAACCTAAAACTTAAAGAATGTGAGGCGGCGTTACTGTGACTAATCACAGGAATACCTTGAGCAATAGCATCTACTACTACTCCGCTATTATAAGCTACTACACAATAAGCACCATCTAAATCTTGTTGTAAAGTATTGCTACTTACAAGATGCTCCATTGCTTGAATTTGTTGCTTTACTACATCTGGTGGTAAAGGATATCCTTTATCATCACAAGCTATTACAGGTGGTTTGTATCTAATCTTAATTGCTCTATCAGTTTTAGACTTAATAAGTTGTACTGTATTGTCTAACCAATCTGTAGAATTTGTATACCAAGCTGTTGGCTGTGTTGGTGGAAGAATTAATATATACCCGTTGTCTTTTTTCTTCCAAGGTTGAATATCAAGTTGTTTACTAAAGTAAAAATTAAATCTATCAGCTGGCCATTTTTTGTTTATTTCTTTTATATTGAGCCCATTCTTGGTTATACGATACCAAGGATCAGGTCCTGTTTTATGCCCGCCTTGGAAATAAGCGTGGTCAATATGTAAGTAATTAATACCTTTGCTTTCTGCTTGTCTAAATACTTCAGCTGTGCCTCTTAAAAAACCAAAACTAGTAACTGTACTAGCATCACCTGGTAGGCCGTTTTTTAAATCACTTATATCAATAGATACTCCATTTGAACCTTTGATAAAAGCGTCTACTACTACTTGAGTATGGCTCTTACTAGTACTATAACCGTATAACATTGATTTCCATTTCTCGAATTAACTACTCATATTTAGTGTAAATACTTTTATGAAGGTTTCTTTCTTTACTCAAAATTCTAGCAAGGCAGGTAGGCCAATTTTCGAAGCTATGATGAAAGCTGTCAACGAATGGAAGTGTAATGACGTTGTAGTTGAAAACGACATGAATGCCGACGTTGCCGTAATTTGGTCATTACTGTGGAACGGAAGAATGGCTCCTAACAGAGCTGTTTGGAATGAATTTCATAAACAAGGTAAGCCTGTTGTAGTTTTAGAAGTAGGTGGATTAAATCGTAATGTTACGTGGAAAGTTGGCATCAATGGTATTAATGCTAAAGCTGACTTTTGTAATAAGACAGATTTAGATGTTGATCGACCAAGTAAGCTAGGAATAAAATTAAAGGCTTGGAACTTGCTCGGAGATAATATTATTATTTGTGGGCAACATCAAAAAAGTGATCAATGGCGTAACTTGCCACATATAGATCAATACTACGAAAATAGAATATTAGAAATTAGAAATCATACAGACATTCCAATACTAATAAGAGATCATCCTCGTCATAAAAGAGGAATACACTATACTGAAGAAATTAATTTAAAGAAAAAATATGGTGTAAAATATACTGATGCTAGTCAGATAGAAGGCACATACGATAACTTTGATTTTAATAAAGCACTAGAAACAGCTAAACTAGTTGTTAGTGAAAGTAGTAACCCTGCCATGGAGGCTACTATAAACGGAGTAGCGGCCTGGACTGGTCCTGAAAGTTTAACTTATCCTGTTAGTGTTCATCCTAAAGATTTAGATAATTTAAGACCAAATAGAGAACAATGGCTAATAGAGTTAGCACATACTGAATGGACAGTTGAAGAAATTAGTGAAGGTTTACCTTGGTCTAGACTGTGGAGTAGTCTACAAGGGTACCGTCAACCCAACTAAGAAGTAAATTCTTATTAGAAATAAATCCAAACTTATTAAGTTGTTGTACCATTGAGTTAGGTAAACGATCCATTTCCATTAAGTCATAAGGTGTAACATCATCAATACCATAAGTATCATCTGACGTTTTATATACAATAGCATTTACTAGATTGCTATTTTTTTCTTGCATGAAGTAAGCATCTTTACAATCATAACCTGCTAATGCCAAGCCATGAATAAGATTTACAATATTAATATCTGTGTGACAATCTGGATAAAGCCTATAATCAGGCTCACCGTAAAACATATTATTAATTCTAGGAACTGTTATACATAACATACCTTCTTTTTCTTGTAACTCATTCATTTTTAATAATGCTTCATAAAAGTTACTGTATTTGTGTAGAACACTATGACACCATAATACATCAAACTTTTTACTGTCAGCTTTATTAAACGATTCCCAAAAATTCTTTGATGTTCTAACATAGTTTACTCTTTCCATGTCTTTAACTTCTTGTTTCATTTCGTCAGTTCGGCTACAAGCTGTTACGTCAATTTCTAAAGGTTTTGGATCCTTTTCATCGTCATCCATTCTTGTTGCCCACCATTCAGAATCTAATCCTATTCCTGATTCAATATCAAGAACATTTGAAACACTTGCCATCATTTCTGGATAGTCTTCTAAAGCAGATAAAAACCTCAGTGAATGAAGTCCTCTTGTTTGGTGGTTATTTAATAATAGGTCCATTTGATATCCCTGTTAACATTGATTGATACTTATAGTTATCAAAATATTCATTAGCCTTCTTATATTTTGTTATCAACGTATGTAACTTTGGTGTTGTATTAAATTTATTGTATTCAATTAAAGATCTATACATATCATTCATTAGTATCTCTAACGTGTTATACATAGTTCCTATTTCTACAGGTTTGTCTTTAAGTGTACCCCACTCATCTTTTTTCCATTCTGAGTAGAGCTTTCTTGCTTTACTACAAGCTAACATCTTCCATACCTGCTGTTCTTAAACGAGTTATATGTCCTAATTGCCATTGTTTTGCCTCTAGACCTTTCATTATACCTAGCCATTTATTTCTCATTAAAGCTACTTCGTTAATTAACGTTTCAAAATCAATTACTTCATCTTCTCCATCAACATACTTTTCAGCATCTCTTGTTGACAAAGCTCTAGCATAACTTTCTAGGTAATTTTTAAAATGTTTACGTCTAATTTTTCTTAATTGAATATTAAGAAAATTTAACACAGCCTCAATTTCTTGAAGCTGGCTAAATCTTATTTCTGTTTGAGCTGGAAGTTCTTTTAAGTTCTTTTCAATATTCCCATATATCCCTGACTCTTTCCTAGCGACTAATAACTCGCCTTCAAAGTGTTCTAAGAAATCTGGCAATACTGCTAGATTATGTGTTACTTTAGAGTACCAATTAGTTGTAATCATAGTCTCCGTCATCATCATAGTCTCCGTCGTCACCTTCCTCATAAAGAGGATCGTCTATCACGTCGTCGATCAGTTCTTCCATTATGTCGTCCGATTCAGCTAATGCTTCTAGTGTTTCATCTTCTATACCATTATCTTGTAATGTTGTTAGAAAATGCTGACCTGCTCTAACTTTATCTTTTTCAGGAATATACTCTTGTAAGCACTTCCAAGTTTCAACTACTACGTCTGTAGTGAATGAAGTTTCTTCTGCCATAGTTTTACTCCGATGCTATGTTATCTTCTTGAGGTTCTTCGTCCCCAATGCTACTTATATTATCATCTTGAGTTTTACTACCGCCAGAAAGTATATCATCCATTACTTTCTGAAGTCTTTCTCCAGTCCATTGCTTACGAAATTCTTTAATTTCTTCGCCAGCTAATGTAGTATATTTGAGCTTGTTGCCGTCTTTTAAAATAATACCGTTCTTTTCAAACATTTCAAGTAATCCACTATAAGGATCCATTCCTCTATCATAAGGAATTTTTACTTGTACTGCTTCAAACGGTTTAGAGTAACGAGTTTTCATTACTTTACAGCCTGCTCTAATACCTCGAACATCACTTATTTTATTTCCATCTTCATCTTCTTTTAGTTTCAATTTTTTCATTGCTACTACAATACTTGAAGCATAGATAAATCCTTGTCCGCCTGATATCTTATCATCAGGGTCAAACATATCTTGTGAAGCATAAGTGTGATTTGTACACACCATACCTACATTATAAGCACCAATCATATTAACAGTATTACGAACAAGAGCTGTTAAGGCTTTAGGTTTACGACCCATATCACCTTTCATATCACCCTTATCAAACTGATCTACATCTGTTGGTGTTAATAACATACCCAATGAATCAATTACAAATAATACTTTAGGACGTTCTTCACTATCCATTTCTTTGTAATCTTTCATAAACTTGCTAATAGTTAAAGCAACATCATCTATCATACTCATTGATAATTTTAAAAGTTTGCTAGAATCTGTACTTACACCTAATGCTTGTAGCCAAGTTTCATCTAAAGCATTCTCTGAGTCAACTAATACTACAAAGATACCTTGTTCTTGGGCGTGTTTTACAATATTTCCTGCCGCGAAATAACTTTTACCTGCTCCTGATTCACCAGCAAATACAGTTACTTTGCCTAGTGGTACACCTCTATTAAAGTCGCCACTAATAAGGTAATTCAAACAATAATTACCTGTGCTGATCCAATCCGTTGGATCATGAAAGCCAACACTTAATCCGTCAATGGATTTTGTTATGTCTTTTCTAAATTTACTTACGTCGAATGGTTTTGGCATATCTTCCTTCCTTGATTAAAAAAGTGTAACAGGCCGAAACCTGTTACACAGTTCTTACTAATATTACTTCTGTTGTCTGTCACGGATCATAGCAAGAATATCATCTGCTCGTTTTGCCGAAGTACTTTCAACAGGTTGTGCTGGAGCCGGTTCAGTTTGAACTGGTTCAGCGGTTGGTGTTGGTGCTGGAGCAACAGTTTCAGTTGTAGTAGCAACAACAGGCTGTTCAACAGCCGGAGCGGGAGACGTTGTTGCTGTAGTTTTTGTTGTTGTTCCTTGTGGAGCACTTACACCAGCCGGACGATAATAAGCACCATATTTCTCAGTATCGTAAGGCTTACCATCAACTGACTCTTCAAACATTTGTTTGATTATATTGAGTTCAGCTTCTGAAGGTTTCTTAGGTAAGAAATCATTTAAAGTATACAAACCATGTTTGTCAATAGCCGACTGCTCTGCTTCACTTAATGGACTTTCTTTTCTAGCCCATTTCGAAGTTGAATAATCAGCATATCCACCTTTAGTTGTTTTAGTTACACGGAAGTCTAATCCAGCTGTAGAATCAGTTGGTAATTCTTCCATTTCAGGATCCATTAAACTTGCTTTAATAATATTAAACAGTTGTGGTCCCATAATAAATCTACGAATTGGATTTTCTGGAGTTGAATCTTCAGTTAGAGGATTTTCTCTAACAAATCCTTGAAAAACGTATGAACGTTTTTTCCAGTATTTACGACCCATGTCTTCTAGTGAGCTGTCTTTAAACCAAGGTCTAACCTCAGATAAAATTGGACATGAACCTACTGGTTCCCACATTTCCATACAAGGTACTTGTACAGTTACAGGCTTACTATCAACTTGACCTTTAATACCTTGGAAAGGTAATCTAATCATTTGACGTTCTGCCCAGAAAAATGTATTACTAGAGTCTCCGTCAGGGAGAAATCTTAGTGTAGTACTTTCGTTTTCTTGGATATTCCAGTGTGGGAAAATGGCGTTGTCGCCACCTGTGTTACTGCCTGATTGGCGTGTTTCTTGAGCTTGTAACCTAGCTCGTATTTCTGCTAATGATGCCATTATATGCCTCCTATGTGCCTTTGTTTATTTGCCTTGATAAAACATAATTCCAATTATGTCTTAACATTTATATTTATCAATAATCTTTATAATCATTAATAATATTGGCTCTATCATTTAACTTTTACATTATATAACAGAACCGCTACTGAAGTCAAGTCTTTTTATAAACTTTTTCTCCATTCCGAGTATATACGATCGCTTTTAGCGTCCCATTTACACTCTAGTACTTCACAGCCGTATTTTTTAGCCCATTCGTAGTTAAGTTCGAATGTCCACGGAAAGAACTGTATTTCATCTACACCTTTCCAAGGATGATCTCCAATACCTGGATTTTGGCGCCAATATAACATACCGCCTGGCTTTACTAAACTAACTGCTTTTTCAACTTGTGGTTCAACATCTTCTGCTGTTCCAAAGTTCAAACTACCTAAAACAAATGCTATATCCCATTGTTTGCCATTTGCTTCAAATTCTTCAATACTAACTACTTCGTCTGCTTTATCGTTAGCAGGATCAAATCCGTATAGTTGGTCACCTAACTTTTCTTTAAATTCATTAAACCCACAGCCAATATCAATCACAGTATCGTTAGGTCCTACTTTATCTAATAATGCCCAACCACTATGTTCATAATGCTTGTAATTTGGTTTCCAGTTATTGCCAAAGTATTTGTTTACTGTTGCTTTATCCACTTTATTTCCCCCTTGATCTCTTTTCCAATGATTTCTAAAATAATCATTAAGTTTATTTTTATCCATTTAACCTACTCTTGCTTAAATAAATTTATATCATCTACTATCTGTTCTAATAGACGTCTTTGTTTATGTGTCCAACGTTTTATAACTTTTACAAACTCGTCAGCATCTACTTCTATATCTAAATCTTTTCCTAAACTAGTTATAAAATCTCTTTGCCATTTTTCAATAAACCAAGTATTGTAACTAAAATCTCTATCTACGTCTACTTCTTTTATACGTCTTATGTATTCAGGGTAATCAGGACAGTTGTCATGAGATACTACTGACTCTCTATCTTCTTTTGGATGGTAAAGAAATTCTGATAGATACCAATATTTTCTTTTAGTTTGACTTTTCTTATGTTCAATAGTATCGTTATCATCATAAAGATTTTTCATTCTGCTATTAACTAAACACCAAAAAAGTTCTCCAGGCGTATGAGGAGTAATTGATACAACGTAATCGCCTTTTAATTTTTTTCGAGCATTCCAAGGATCGTGTGGTCCTTCTGATCCAAAAAGTGAAGCATCTATTTTTAAGTCAGGTAAAGGATCAAACTCATATCCAGCACACCATTCAGGAACATACTTCCATCTATTATGTCCTTGTTCATGTGGAACAAATCTATACTGGGCAACCTGATCTTTAAAGCCCTTTGATATAGCATAGGCTAAAAATTGTCCGCCGGCGCCTACAGGATATACTATTCTGAGATTAGTCTTCTTCATGCTTCAGCTATCCAAACGTCTTTCTCAAATATAAAGTCAGCGTCAATATTAAATTCGTTTCTAAGCCATTCACGGCCGGGCTGTCTTAAAGGTAAGTTATTCTTATATACAAATTCTAGTATTGCTTTATTTTGTTCTGTTATTTGGTGATTCATTGTAGTGTTATCTCTGTACCATTCGTAATTAGGATAACTAATATCCCAACCACCTGCTTCATGCCACCACTTGTAGCACTCGTTATCCGATCTATAACACATTACAATTTTGCTTTCTGGAAACGTTTCTTTAATTTCATTTAGATAATAAGCAAAGTTATGACTTAATATTAACTTAATATCATCTTCTTTACCAGAATAACTTTTTGCTATTTCTTCTTTCCACAAGTCAAATGACCCTAACTCTTTATCTAACCATTGTCCGTTAAGCATACCAGGACCATAATAGTTTCCTTTATGTCCACTGTACTTGTGATGTGTGTATTGTTTTTCGGGTACTAAATCTGTATTATCAACGTTAGTACCATAATCTCTAATATGTTGACTTACACCACTCCAACGACTACCAGGTGCTCCTGTAAAAAATATCCAATTCTTCATGTATATACACTTCCTATTATAAAGTAGTCAACTATAAATGTTAGTTCAGCACCCAAAAATACTGCTACCCAATAGTTGCCTATCCAATCCCATAACTGCTTGATTACCCACCAAGCACATAATACTCTTATAGAGTATAACACATCAGCCCATATTATGTCAAGCCATAAAAATGAATCTGCTTCAAAATAGTTGTAAAATACAAAATTGTCGTATATAAAACTTAATTGGGCCATAAAGAATACAGCCCAATAGTAGTTTAAGTATTTGTTTAAAAACTTAACTAGCGGTCCAGAAACTGCTAGTCTATAGAATACATAGATGACGTTAGTTAACGCCAACTCAAACATTATTTTACTCTAGACTCATCATGAGGTAAACTGTCATCATTTAACAGTCCATCTCTTTTACGTTTATCTAACCAGCTATGTTCAACACTATGAACATATTTGGCATTTGGATCTTTGTTAAGAATGTAGTGAAGTCTTTCATCACTAGCATTTACTGGAATATTAAGCAAAGTGTCTAACGACTTTAAATATTGATGTCTAAACAAGTACAGCAATTCTACACTCAAGAAAACGTGAGGATATGCTGTAAGATCTTCAATCTTATTAAGAAAGTTGTGATAGCTTTCTACTCCTCTTTTTCTTAATTGTCCTTGTGCCATAATATTTTGATCTCTACCAATAATACCAACTTGAAGATTACCTACTTTGTTCAGTTCGCTTAATACTTCTTTATAATTAGGATAGACTGTTTGCTTTTTTCCGTCTATAATATCTACATAAGGACCACTTACACTAAGAACCCAGTTATTACTAATAGACCAATCATAGTCTTTAATAGTTTCAGGCTTAGACCAAATATCTTTAAATGGTGCTGAATCGTGATTTATCCAGTATTCTCTTAACAGGTCATCCCAACCTGATACATCATCATGTAATGATAATGCTTTAGAGTAAAGGTGATTACCAGACCCTTGAGGCCCGGTAATTACTAAAATGTTTGTCATTATTTTACAAGTTTCTCTTTGTATACTGCTGGAATACTTAAAGCATCATTTGAAAACTTAATTAAGTCTCTTAATGAGTCTTCTGTAATAAACGACATCAAAGTATCTCTTTGATTGTTGCCTGCTTCACCAATAATCCAATCATACTTTCCAACTTTCTTTTGGATAGCCTTGATTGCTTGAGGATCTTTAGACATCTCTAACAAAGCCGCCTGTAGTTTCTCAGCATTAGGATTGCCTTTGTTTACCCAGAACGCTTTTTGTAATGAATCACGGAATGATTTTACAAGTTTATAAGCATCATACATTGGTCCTGATGGAGCAACACCCCATTTTTCTTCAAATAGGATTTCCATTTGTAAACCTGGATAGTTAGGATCGTCAGCGTGTGATCCGTCTGCTTGTAGAATACCATGATGGAACCAAACTGATGTGTCTGGGTTAGAAGCAACGTGCTTCTTATATGCCGCAGGATTTTCTCTGTCAACAGTTAGCTCACCACGTTTAAATGCTAAACGTCTAGCGCCACCGTTACCAAATCCTGGTACCCAGTTAACGTGTTCTTTAAAACAAGCTGAATACTCATCAATTGATTTTCCTGGTCCACATAATAACATTGCCATTCCCATAGCATCAGGTACACGACCCGACTTTGAAGCAAAGATAATGTTTTCCATGTCAGTATCAAATCTCTTACCAACAATAATGTTTAAGTTCATCATACCAATTGATTCCCAATCAGCATAGTTATAGTCTACATCTTCTTGTAAGAATGATACACCGTTACCACCATGTGATACCATAACAATAGTATCATCAAATCTTAGTTCGTTTTGAAAGGCGTTAACTGCCGGGATATCTCTAGCACCTGGAAAGTTTCTAAGTTTTAAAGTATCTTCTGGCATAAACCTTTGTAGTTCTTTAAGAACAATTTCAGTCCATACAGTTGTTCCTGAACCGGGCTTCTGCGGTACAACAAACGTAAACGTTTCAGCAAAAGCTGAACCTGTAATGCCTAGTGTTAATACTAAAGCCATTAATAGTTTTTTCATTTTATTTTCCTCTTGATTGTCAGAATTCAACAAGGAGTACTTGTCTCTTTCTTTTACGTTGTTTTTGAAATTTACACTTTGAACTCTGACACTCGTCTAAGTTTGTGTAGTTGTGAAGTAGCAATACAGCTCTGTATTACAATTTTATTTATCGTTTTTTCTTAGAACAAAGTAATATCTTATACCTCGTTCATTTACTTCTTGTTCGAGGGTTAAAATACTACAATTTAAAGCACTAGCAGAATTAATAATAAACTCATTAGTCCAATTAAAAAATTCTATCCATTGTGCCTCAGGAGCCTTGTGCTGTTCTCCTGGGTTAACTCTAAAGTATAATAATCCGTTGGGCTTTGTTAAGTTAACAGCATTCTTTAATTCAGCATATATTGTATCTACAGTACCAAAATTAATACTACCTAAACAAATAGTAACATCATATTGTTCAGGCGACTTGTATTCTAATATACTGCTATTAATATCTGCTCTTTCATTGTACGGATCTACACCAATTAAGTTGTTTATCTTTCCTTTGAATTCATTATAGCCACAGCCTAAGTCTAAAACTTTTAAAGGATTTAAACTGTTAACTTCATCTATAATACTTAATCCACTATACTTGTACTTTTTTGTAATAGGTTGCCACGTGGTGGTAAAATACTTTTTAAGTACGTGATAGTGGATAAGCTCTGTTAACTCTTTAACATTAGTAAACTCAATGTCTTTGATGTTAACACCAAAAGTTCCATTGATTGCCTGCTGTAAGAGTTTATTGTTATCTAATAGCTGTGGACTAGATTGAAACATAGTACACAGTCTATCTAAAACTCTACGATTCATTAATTACCTTATAATGCTTTGTGTAATGTTACTACTAGTTTGTCTTTTTTAAGACGTCTATCTAGTTCAATACCTTTTTTTCTGCCTAGCTCTTCTAATTGAACTTTAGTTAATTTACCAAGTTCTTTTTTAGTAGGCTTTTTTCCTTTTTTAGCTGTAGTTTTTTTAGTTGTTACAGCTTTCTTTTTAACTTCATTAGTTAGCACTAATGGTTTAGCCATTTCTTTTGCTTTTTCTTTACCAAAGAAAATTTCAGTTAGAGTAGGCCATCCTTTGAAAATACTCATTGTATTTCTCCTATATGTCTACCACATTATCAAAACTACCAAACTGTACTAGATCTCTTGTAAGGTCTGTAGTTAGCCCAGTAATTTGTAACATTGGCCTATTGTCCCAACCCATGTTACAAGTGGCGTGTGGTATATCCCGCCACTCCCATGTTATACATTGTCCTTTGCTCCATTGATGCCAGTTGCTATTACCTAATTGAAATACTTGTCCGTGTTTCCAATCATCTAACATAATAACAAACCTTCTCATAAGCTCAGGGTTCTTATCTGCTTCTATTTCAACAAAACTATTTCCACGTTCTTTACGACCCGCGAAATTGTCTATATGCCAATTTAACATTTGTCCTGTTATTTGGTTATGGAACTTAATTGTTGTTTCTTCCATCCCAAAGTAATTAGCAATCTTTTTAAAAACTTCTATATCTTCTGCCTTTGTCCTTTTGAATACTTCCATATTAGGATTTGCTCCTGCTCTTTCTAAGTCGTATTCTTCTTGGTTGGCACTATAAATTCTTTCTTTTCCGTCTACTTTGTTTCGTGTAGCCCATGTACTTGTTACTACTCTTTCTAAGCATTCGTTAACAGCGTCTTCCCAATCACCATTAAACGTACAAACTTCTTGGTAATCTTTACTTTTTACATCTGGTTTAAAATGCCAGTTGCTCTGTTTCTTTGTAAAATCCCAACGGCTTTTACCCCAATCTTCACTTGTCATTATTTTTCCGATCTACTTTATACTTCCGTTTAATACACGTTTACTATTCGGATGCCTTTTTGCTGTAAACGTGGCGTGGGACATATTTTTTTTAAAACGAGGTTGTCCTCTTACCGTTTTTATTCCTGGTACTGCTCTTTTTCCCATTATGAATACTCCAATTTATTTTTTCTAGAAACACCGTATACAAACAAGCCAACAATCAGTACACACAATACTAAAAAGATAGGTCTTTGTAGTAATTTATCAAAAGTATAAATGTGTATTAAGTTTAATGTTAGCGATTCAAATTTAGTAGCAAGTATAAATGCCATAAGCATACCTGGTCTACTAAACTTATATTTTTTACAAACAACACCTAGTACCGAACATATTGCTAGTATGGCATAGTCTTCCCAGCCGCCTGTATATTGTACACAGGCCCAAATTATAAATGCTACAATTAAAGGGAAATAATATATGTAAGGCACATAACAGATCTTAGCAATATATCTGTTAAATG
>Ga0115012_10000052_pt1 | contig 70905 bp, 51 predicted proteins | sample TroAtlMetagenome_FD_88706 | JGI IMG/M metagenome (GOLD analysis project Ga0115012, IMG submission 88706) | Marine eukaryotic phytoplankton communities from Atlantic Ocean - Tropical Atlantic ANT10 Metagenome | ecosystem: Environmental > Aquatic > Marine > Oceanic | place: Tropical Atlantic... | reverse complement strand
CTACGAGCTCGAGGCTGACCTGGGCATCGATACGGTGAAGCAGGCAGAGATCTTCGGCCAGGTGCGCGAGCAGTATGGCCTCGCCCCAGACGAGAATTTCCGCCTGGCGGACTACCCGACCATTGAAGCGCTCGCGGGTTGGCTGCAGTCTCAGCTTGCTGCCGCAGGATCCACCCCCGAGCCGGATGCTGTGGTTGAGCCTGCATCTGCATCTGCATCTGCACCAGCACCTGAGCCTGCCGCAGCCTCTGCTGCAGCTCCAGCACCCGAGCCCGAGGCTGCGGTCGATTCTGCACCTGAGCCTGAGCCTGCAGGTGACCTGCCGGCGAGCTTCCGCATCCGGCGCCCAGTATGGGTGTCGCGCCCGCCTTGGGCCATGGGCAGCATCAAGGGCCGCACCGTATCGGTACTCGGTGACACACCGCTCGCTGATGCCATTCGGTCCCGGATTACCTCAAAGGGAGGGTCACTCGAGGGCTCGCCTGATGCCGTGATCGATGCCTCAGAGGATGTGCTCCAGAGCTTTGCTATGGCGCAGTCTCTCGATGCATCCAGACCGAAGGATTGGGTCACCGCTGCCCACACGGGTGCGGTCGCCGGTGGACTAGAGGCTGGACGAAATGCAGGCGCACGGGCTGGATTTGCGAAAGCCATCGGCCGAGAGTGGCCTGAGACTGCTGCTCGCGTGGTCAATGTCGATTCGAACCTTGATCTGCAGACGGCTGCATCCCTTGTTGTGGAGGAGTTGGGTGCTGAAGATGGGTCGGTTGAGATTCTCTGGACCGAGACTGGGCGCCAGGCCATCGAACTCGCTGTGGTTCCGTTCCCTGAGAAGGGTCTGCCGACGAACCGAGACGTCGTCGTCCTGACGGGTGGAACACGCGGCATCACAGCCCAGGTGGCCATCGCATTCGCAGAGCGTGGTCCATGCAAGTTGGCCTTGCTCGCCCGCACCCCGCCCGGCGAGACGCCTTACGATGAAGCCAGCTCGAAGGCGGCGGCCAAGGCCGCCCTCGAGGCGGCAGGTGAGCGCGCGACGCCTGCAGCTGTGCGCAAGCGACTGGCTCCCCTTGTCCGGGCAGAAGAAGCCAGGCTCAACGTCGAGCGCATGCGTGCCCTCGGTGCGGAGGTCCAGTTCTTCAAGGTCGACTTGGCGGATTCAGATGGAATCAAGCGTTGTCTCGATGAGGTTCGGACTGCACTCGGCCCCATTGGTGTCCTCGTACATGGCGCGGGCGTCGAAGAGAGTCGCTTGATTGCGGACAAGGATGAGACCGCCTTCCATCGTGTGTTTGATGGCAAGGCTGTGGGCGGCCTGATGCTGGCTGAGGCGCTCGAGCCTGACGCCACCCTGGTGTCCATGGGATCCGTGGCTGGTCGCTTCGGTAACCCCGGCCAGGTGGACTACTCTGCAGCGAATGAAGCGATGGCACAGGTGTGCATCGCAAGACCGCACTCACTGCACGTTGATTGGACGGCATGGGGTGATGTGGGCATGGCCGTTCGCGGTGGCATGGACAAGCTGCTGGATGCCCGCGGCGTAGAGATGCTTCCAGCTGGCCCCGGTGCACGGCTGGTTGTTGACATGGTTGCGACCGGAGTCTGCGGTGAGGTGATGGTTGCCGGGAAGCTTGGTGACTTCGGCATCGCTCCTGCCCATCCGTTGATCGATGGTGTAGAGATGGACGGGGACAGCCTTGTCGCTCGACGCGCCCTCAGCTTGACGTCGGATCCTTGGATTGTGGATCATGCAATCGATGGAAAGCCGGTTCTACCCGGCGTTGTCGGACTGGAGATGATGGCCGCAGTCGCGATGATGGCGGATCCTGGGCACAGCTACACCGGTGCAGAAGACGTCCAGTACAAGGCCCCGGTGAAGATCCACGGTGACACGACCACGGATGTGATTGTCACCGCGACACCGGTAGAGGGTGGAGTCAGTTGTACGCTCCAGTCTCAGCGTGAGACCCGGACGGGACGAGTCATTGAGACGGAGCACTTCTCGGCCACGATCCGGTGGGCTGCTCCCGAGCACAGCCTGCTGCCGCCGATGGGAATGCCTGATCATCCGATCAGCCAGGAAGACATCTATAAGCGCTTCTTCCATGGCCCAGCATTTCAGGTGCTGGACAGCGCCTCTGCTGTCACCGCTGATGCATTGCTCTGCGATGGGCGTGTACAACACCTCGCGATTGCTGGAGGGTTGCTCTCTGCGCCGCTGGTGCTCGAGGCTGCGTTCCAGGCTGCGGGTCTGCAGCGGATGATCGTCGATGGTGTGATGGCGCTGCCTCAGGCCATCACCTCTGTGGTGTTGGAGCGGCAGGTCAGAGATGATGAGCCCATCCATCTCACAGTCCGTAGAGACGGCGAAGCCTTTGATGTCGATGTGAGCACTGAGAAGGGTCGTGTGATGGCCCTCCGAGGGTTCCAGATGGTTGAGGCTGGTCCACTCCCACCTGACGGGCGGTTTGACCCTCCGAAGGGCGGCTTCAGCCAGGCTGTGATTGCCCGGGTAAAGTCGAGCAGTACATCGGACAAGGCTGCCAAGGCCATGCTCAGCGAGAGCGAGCGCGCTGTTCTTGCCGCACGAGGCACCGCGAAGCGCGTCGCAGACCGGACCCTCGGGCGTGTGGCCGCCAAGCAGGCGGTGTCTGAGCTCACGGGCATGGATCCCCTCAGCTTTCAGATTCGCAACCTCTCTTCGGGGGAGCCCGTCGTCCATCGCGGCGATGACGGCCCTGTGCCCCACATCAGCATCGCTCACCGGGACGGACAGGCCATCGCGGTGGCTGCACCCTCGGGGCGGGCAGGGGTCGATCTGGAGGTTGTGGAGACCCGCGCGCCGTCATTTGCGCGAACCTGGTTCCGGGAAACGGAGCGACACCTCTGTGGCGGAGATCCTCGACTTGAGAGTCAGGTCTGGGCCATCAAGGAGGCTGTCCTGAAGGTTCTCGGGACAGGGATGAGACTGGATCCGCGTGATGTAGAAGTGCTTGACGTCTCTGAAGGTCATGGGTCTGTTCGCCTCTGGGGAGAGGCTGCTGAGCGCCATGCAGCGCTGGGCGGTGGCGAGCTCAGTATCGATGTAGAGGATGAGGAATCCATGGTGATAGCAGTGGCTTGGATGGCCTCGTAGCGTCAAAAGGATTGCGCGGCGGAGTCGGCTTCGGCATCATCTCAGTGTGATCGTGCTTGAACGGCCAGATGGGATCCGAATCGTGCGGGTCAAGACCGTGGAGGAAGCCCAGCGCTACCGCGCCAGCTTTGCGGGTGCCTATCAGGACATCTTCTCGGAGCCTCCATACAACGAGCGCTTCTTCCCCTCTGAGGCGCAGGGCATCCTGAACCGGTACCTCCAGACGCAAGAGAACGTGTGCCTGTTGGCCATTCGTGGTCGCTCAAAGGTTGTTGGCTTTGGTGTCGGTGTGCCCGCGCACTCCAAGCCTGACATCGCACGCGATCTTCGGGGCCTGCTGCCTGTGAATCACACCTACTACTTGGCGGAGCTGGGGGTGCTGGAGTCTGCCCGTGGACAAGGCCTCGGAAAGCTCTTGGTCGCCAAGCGCCTCGAACTCATTGAGCACAAGGTGTTCACTCACGTTGTGCTGCGTGTCAGTGCCGTAAAGAACCGAACCTACAACATGTACATGGACATGGGGTTTGACGACATCGGCGTGTATACCGAGGTGCACTCAAGACGCACGGACGGGCGCGTCAGTACAGATCGGCGACTGTTCTTGTCTCGACTCTTGAGTCCGCGAGACAGTGCGAATCTGACAGATGATGGAGAGCCGGTTCCTTTCGGCACCAGTTCCTGACGACCTACTCTTCGGCCGCAGGCTTTTCGGCTTCATCAGCCGGCGCCTCTTCGACCACGGGCTCAGGCGCCGCCTTTGGCTCAGGCTCAGGTCGGGCAGCGGCGGGCACGGGGAATTCTCCGCGGGCATCCGCATCCCACTGTTGACGAAGCTCCCACAGGGCGCGATCCCATCGGGCGAGCATGGGGGGGATGGCGAATGGGACCAAGAGTGGCGTGTCCGTGCTCGCATTCAAGGCAGAGAGGATGTCCTCAACGTCTGGTGCGGCGTGGCTGTAATGGCCCAGCGCAGGTCCGTGTTTGTCGCGGTGCAGCAAGGTGACTGCCTCGACATGGCCGAGCACAGCCGGGATGCCCCAGGGCTGAAAATATCGGTTGGGTCGACCCGCCGCACGGAATCCCGTCAAGAAGAAGAGTGCGCGCGCCAGCTCCTCGCTGAGGAGGCTCGGGAGCGTGTCCGCTTCGTCAGCGAGCGGCGGGATCAGTGGGCTCTCGTGAATGGTCTCCGCGGGACTGTCTGTGGGGGTGGCCAGTCGAACGAAGACATCTGCACCGGAATTGATTGCGGTCTCGATCTCCTCCGCTGTGCTGACTTCTTTGTGCCATCGCACCCGCCACTCTCGCAGAGATCCACCTGGCCGAGCCACGGTGTGGTGCTCCACTCCGGCGGCGGCATCGGGAATTTCGTGGGGGTGTCCTTCCTCGCAGTAGGCGACCAGGGGTCCCTCACCGAGGACCGTGCGAAGCAGTACAGGCATTGGGATCGGTCCAAATCCCAGACCCCGCCTCGCATCTCGGGCGCGATCATCAGAGAAGGTTGCACCGGATAGAATCAGCCGATGCAGCGCCTCTCCTTCTTCCTTCGGTGCCATTGTTTCGTACTCAATCCACCGCTCTCGCCCACGGCAGAGCCGCCCGGGTGCTGCGGGATTGAAAGCCTCTGAGACGTAGCCAAGCGCTTGAACCATGGGGCGGACTATCCAGCCAAGCTGACAGGTACAAGCCGGTGACAGCCTATGTGTGACCCTTGCGGCCGCATGTCTCCGTGCTACTCCACGCCCATCGCGCCCAGAAGAGAGAAGCCGTGTCCGACAATTTCTACATCACGACGCCCATCTACTACGTGAACGACAAGCCTCACTTGGGGCATGCATACACCACGATCGCCGCAGACGTGGTGACCCGATGGCATCGCCTCAACGGACGTCCAGCCTATTTTCTGACCGGTACGGATGAGCATGGTCAGAAGGTATACGAAGCGGCCGCCAAGCGTGGGATCTCGGCCCAGCAGCATGTCGATGAACTGTGTGAGCCGTTCAAGGCGCTCTGGGCTGCCCTCGGCATCCAGAACGATGATTTTATTCGCACAACAGAGAAGAGACACACCAGCGTGGTCCAGGATGTCCTCCAGCGTCTCTTTGATGCAGGCGACATCTACACCGCAGACTACGAGGGCTGGTACTCCACCTCTGCTGAGCGGTTCTGGACCGAGAAGGACCTCGTCGACGGCAAGTGCCCAGACACGGGCACAAAGGTCGAGTGGATCAAGGAGAAGAACTACTTCTTCAGGATGTCCAAGTATGCCGATCAGCTGCGGGACTACATCGCTGCGAATCCAGACTTTCTCCGGCCAGCGTCTCGTAAGAACGAGGTGCTCGGCTACCTCAAGAAGGACGTGGGCGATCTGTGCATCAGCCGGCCCAAGTCTCGGTTGCCGTGGGGCATCCCGTTTCCAATGGACCCAGACTACGTCACCTACGTCTGGTTCGATGCGCTCCTGAACTACATCTCAGCCATTGGTTTCCACCCAGACGGCTCCACAGATCAGTTCTCGACATGGTGGCCCGCCTCGTACCACCTGGTCGGAAAGGACATCCTGACGACCCACTCGGTGTATTGGTCGACCATGCTCTTCGCGATGGGACTGAAGCCTGCTCAGTGTCTCTATGCGCACGGCTGGTGGACCATCGAAGGCCAGAAGATGAGCAAGTCCATCGGCAACGTGGTCGACCCTCACCTCCTCATCGACTGCTACGGTGCCGATGCGGTGCGCTACTTCCTGATGCGAGAGATTCTGTTCGGCGCGGACGGTGACTTCTCTCACATGGGCTTCATGACCAGGTACAACGCGGACCTCGCCAATGATCTTGGCAACCTGGCTCACCGGTCGTTGTCGATGACCACAAAGTGGTTGGACGCCAAGACGCCTGCCCTCGACGACAACACGGCCGCCGATGACGCACTCCAGGCGCTCGCCGATGACGTCGTGGCTGACTTTGCCAAGAACATCGAAGGCATGCAGATCTCGACGGCCCTGGAGTCGCTCTGGCGTCTCGTACAGGCGGGCAACAAGTACATCGATGACATGGAGCCATGGAAGCTCAATCGCGAGGGTCAAACCACACGCCTCGCTGGTGTGATGCGGCGCTGCCTCGAGGTGTGTCGTGTCGCATCCGTGCTTCTGAGCCCTGTGGCTCCTGCGAAGGCGATGGAGCTCGCTGCCAAGCTTGGCATGGACAGACTGGAGATCGCAGAAGTGGGTGCCCTCTCGGGACTCGTGGACGCGACACCCGTGAGCGCAGGAGAGCCGCTCTTTCCGCGCATGGTCGAACTCCCAGAACGAATTCAGACGGCGCTGCAGGGCGCCCTTCCAGACAAGGCTCAGGCTGCGGCAGACAAAGCTGAGGCCAAGAAGAAAAAACAGGAGGCGCAAGTGGACGCGCAAACAGAAGAGAACACCTACATCCAGTTCGAAGATTTCTTGAAGGTCCAGCTCAAGGTTGGCGAAATCGTCGAGGCTGAGAAGCACCCCAACGCAGATCGCTTGCTTGCCCTGAAGGTTGAGGTCGGCGAGGACCGTCCCCGATCCATCGTCGCGGGCATTGCAGCCAAGTACGCAGCCGAAGATCTCGTGGGCAAGAAGATCGTGATTGTGGCCAACCTCAAGCCACGAAAACTGCGAGGCGTACTCAGTGAGGGCATGCTGCTTGCAGCCACTGGTGATGAGCTCGAGGGCTTGGTCACGGTGGATCCTGGCGTTAATTTTGGTTCTACTGTTGGGTAGAAAAGTTAATATCCAGTAATCCTAAGTGTTTACTTCATTTTAAGGCCACAACCTCATTTGACGTAGAGCCCCGGAAAATATAGAGGCTGCCGCCTTTTAAAGACCGAGAAGACATCATGTCGTCCAAAACCAACAAAGACCTCTTCGATAAATGCCGAGCTTACAAGCGCCACAAGGTGGCTCAAGAGTACGGCGTATACCCCTTCTTTCGTCCACTGGATGACTCAGAGGGTTCGCGTGTATTGATCGAAGGCAAGCCACGGATCATGCTCGGTTCGAACAATTACCTGGGCCTCACCCACCATCCTGAGGTCATTGCTGCCGCCAAGGAAGCCCTCGAGCGCTTCGGTACAGGCTGTACGGGTAGCCGCATGCTGAATGGAACCCTGAACCTGCACAACCAGCTCGAGGAAGAGCTGGCCACCTTCCTCGGGAAGGAGTCGGTTCTGCTCTGGTCCACAGGCTTCATGTCGAACTCTGGCTCTGTTGGCGCCATCTGCAACCGCAAGGACATCATCTTCGCGGATCGCGAGGATCATGCCAGCCTGATTGATGGGTTCATCCTCAGCCAAGCCAAGCTCGTGCGCTTCAAGCACAACGATATGGCGGACCTCGAGCGCAAGCTGGAGCTGTACAAGGACTTCACAGGCGGCAAGCTCCTCGCTGTCGACGGCGTCTACTCCATGACTGGAGAGCTCGCGCCTGTAGACCAGGTGGTCGCACTGGGTCGCAAGCACGGCTGCCGGATCCTGGTCGACGAAGCCCACGCCATCGGCACGATCGGTCCAGAAGGTCGCGGCTCCGCGGCGCACTTCGGCATGACCGACCATGTTGACCTGATCACGGGTACCTTCTCAAAGACCTTTGCCTCGATGGGTGGATTCATCGGCTGTCCGCAGGAGGTCAAGGACTACCTGATGCACAACAGCAGGCAGTTCATGTACACCGCGAGCTTCACGCCATCGGTGGCCGCCACCATCCTGACTGCGCTGCGGATCATGCGTCGTGAGCCTGAGTTGGTTGATCAGTGTCGTGCCAATGCGTCGTGGATGCGAACCGAGCTGGAGCGAATGGGCTTCAACTGCCTCGAGTCCAACACGGCCGTCGTCCCCATCGTCATCGGCCCCGTGGAGCAGATGCTGTGGTTCAACAAGCGCATCTACGAGGAAGGCGTATTCGCCAACCCTGTGCTGCCTCCAGCGGTGCCCACAAACGCCTGCTTGATCCGAACCTCATACATGGCCACGCACAATCGCGAAGATCTTCAGGAAGCCCTCGATATCTTCGAGACGGTCGGCAATGAGCTCGGCGTCATCGGCCCGAACAAGGAAGCGATGGCTGAGCACTGGGCTCAAGTCGCCCAGACCATGAGCATCTGAGTCGGGCTTGGCCTGACTTATGCGCCCAGCGTGCTCGCAATCTGAGCGGGTTCTGCGGTCTGCTGCTCACCGGTCACGAGGTTCTTCAGTGTGACCGTGCCTGCAGCGGCTTCATCGGGGCCGCAGAGGAGTACGTAGGGTACACCTCGATTTGTCGCATCTTTAAACTGCTTGGCCAGCTTACCCACTCGGGTCGATACTTGGACCCGGACACCCGCCTTGCGCAAGACCGCTGCGGCCTCGAGGGTCGCTGACCGCGTGTCCTCAGAGAACACGGTGGCCCAGACCTGGGTGGTTGTTGGTGTGTCCGGCATCAACCCCATCTCTTCCATCAACATGAAGATGCGCTCGATGCCGAGGGAGACACCCACAGCTGGCACATCGCCCTTGCCGGAGAACATGCCCACCAGTCCATCGTAGCGTCCCCCGCCCGAGATAGATCCGGTGTAGTCGCCGTTTAGGACCGTCTCGAACACGGGTCCGGTGTAGTAGTCGAGTCCGCGTGCGAGGGTTCGATCCACGACGACGCGTTCGGGGTCCACACCGAGGGTGTAGGCCAGCTCTGTGATGGTCTTGAGTTGAGCCTCAGCGTGTGCTGCCCCAGGGATGTCGCCGCCATCGAGGAAGCCCCAGAGTTGACTGACCTGGGCTGTCGAGAACCCACGCTCGCTGAGCTCCTTCGCGACCCCATCACGTCCGATTTTGTCGAGCTTGTCGAGGGCCTGCAGCATGCTGACTTCTTGGTCAGCTGCGCCCATGGCCTCAGCCATCGCGCCCAGGAGCACCCTGTGGTTTACCCGGATGGTGAAGTCGGTCAGACCGAGTGCAGTCAGGGCGTCATGAACGACAGCGATACACTCTGCGTCTGCGATGGGTGAGTCGGTCCCGATGGTGTCCACATCACACTGATAGAACTCACGAAAGCGTCCGCGTTGAGGCCTGTCAGCGCGCCAGACTGGCTGAATCTGGGAGCGCTTGAAGGGCAGCGGTATGCCTGGATTCATGGCCATGACCCGAGCCAGCGGAACCGTGAGGTCGTACCGGAGGGCTTGATCGACCTCTCCACGCTTTCCGCCCTCTCCACGCTTGAGGATGCGAAACATCAGCTTCTCTCCCTCATCCCCGTACTTACCGGTGAGTGTTTCGATTCGCTCGAAGGCGGGCGTCTCGAGCGGCTCAAATCCGTAGCGAGCAAAGACCTCGCGGACCGTGTTGATCACCATCAGGCGACGGTTCATGGTGGCGGGCATCAGATCCCGTGTTCCCTTTGGCAGAAAGACCTTGGCCATTGCAGCCTCCTCGCCCTCGACTATCACGATGGGTCTCGTGTTACCCCAAAGCCGTCTCAGGAGTCTTCTTGTCAGCACTCATACCCACCATCGGACTCGAGGTTCATTGCCAGCTGAAGACAGCGACCAAGATGTTTTGTGCTTGTCCGACCACGCATGGTGCACCGCCAAACACGGCGGTCTGCCCGGTCTGTCTTGGTCACCCCGGCGCGCTTCCTGTGGTGAACGATGAGGCGGTCCGACTCGCGGTTCGAGCCGGCACAGCGCTGGGCTGCACGGTGCACGACGGGTCTGTGTTTGCGCGGAAGCATTACTTCTATCCAGATCTGCCGAAGGGCTACCAGATCAGTCAGTTTGACCAACCCATCTGCTCAGACGGTGCCATTCACTGTGAGGTTGATGGCGAACTGACCCGCTTCGAGCTGGAGCGCATCCACATGGAGGAGGACGCTGGCAAGCTCAGTCACGACGGCAATCGTTCTCGAGTCGACTGGAACAGGGGTGGAACACCACTGATCGAGATCGTCGGGCGTCCAGACATCCACAGTGCTGAGGCTGCCGAGGCTTGGATGAGAACCCTGCATCAGGTGATGACGCGGGCTGGCGTCACTGCAGGTGATCTCGAGCGGGGTCATTTTCGGTGTGATGCCAACGTGAGTCTTGGGCCTCCAGGTGGCCCGCTGGGTACCCGCGTTGAGATCAAGAACATCAACAGCTTTCGCTTCTTGTCGAAGGCCATCGTCGACGAAATTGCCCGCCAGCGTGAGCTGCTCTCCACGGGAGGCCAAGTCCAACAGTCGACACGAAGCTGGACCGGTACGGGCACCGTCGCACTTCGCTCGAAAGAAGATGCAGCGGATTACCGCTACTTTCCCGATCCGGACCTCGGACCTGTGGCTGTATCGCAGGCCGATCGCGACGACGCCCACGAGGTACTCCCCGGTGTGCCGCTGGATCTCCACTTGTATGAGCAGGTCCGGTCGGCCAAGCATGAGTTTAGGTCGCGGTACAGCCTGGAGGATGTGGACGCTGAGGCCCTCCTCGCGGCGCCCGTGCTGCGGGAGATTTTCGAGGATGCAGTGGCATCGGGCGGGGAGCCAAAGTCGGTGGCGAACTGGGTTCGTGGTCCCCTGGCCCGTTGGATCAAGACCAACCCCGACACGAGCATTGCGCTGAGGCCCGCACAGATCACAGAACTCGAGCATCTGATCACCAGCGGGGAGCTCACCCGTGACGCCGCTCGAGAGGTGTTTGAGCGGCTGTGCGAGTCCGCCAGCGATGTGCAGGAAGTCATCACACAGCATGGCTTGGGTCGTGTGGGTGATCAGGCCCTGATTGAGGCGCGTGTGGCGGAGACTCTCCAGGCACATCCTGACGAGTATCGTCGCCTTCGCGGTGGAGAGCAGCGCCTCATGGGATTCTTTATTGGGCAGGTGATGCGTGCATTTGCTGGTCGCGCGGATGCGGGCGAGGTCCGCTCTGCACTCCAAGCATGTCTCGAGGCACCCTCGGAGGTGGACTGACGTGGTATCAATAGACACGAAGGAGCAACCCACGTGAGCTGGTACTACACCCGTGAAGCCGGGAACGATGGTCAGGTCCTCACCGATGAGGGCACACCGCCGGGTGTCTGCATCACGGATGTGGTCCAGGCGGGCCCGCTACCCATGAGTGTGGCGCTCGAGATCATTGCGTACCTGGCAGACATCCTGACCATCTCGGAAGAAGATCGCGCGGTTCATGGAGACATCAGCCCGGGAGATGTGTTCGTGGACGAACGCGGCTCGGTCAGCTTGGCCAATTTTGGTCCGATGCGGAGCCGAGGGCGGGCACCAGAGGGTAAGCCACTCTTTCCTGCATCGGAGGTGTACGGGCTCGGTGTGGTCCTGCATGCGCTCCTGTCCACCCAGAGTCTGGGCGCCATCCCACGCGAGCGCGATGCCCATGACGACGCCATCGTCGACAAGCTGCTGGCCATCGACTGGGCGGATCTACAGCGTTTGGCCGGACGAGACTCACTGATTCACTTCCTGTGCTCGATGCTTGCTCACGCCCCGGTTGAGCGCCCCACTCCACTGGATGTGGCCAATGTCCTGGGCGAGGCCGGCAACAAGATTGGCGGAGACGGTGTGGCTGTGTGGGCCGGCAAGCGCTGGGGACGCACGGGTATTCAAGAGGAACTGCCCACGGTGGCGGAGGTGCTCGAGGCGCCATCCGAGCTCGGGCGTGTCTTCAACAAGACCGGACAGTACTCTCGGCGCCAGTCTGCGAGCGCCAAGGGAGAGAGCACAGCATTCTGGAGTCGCGACAAGATCAACGCGATGCTCGATGAGGGCGACGACCCCCTCGCCGGGTCCCAGATGTTCCAGCGTCGTGATCTCCAGAGCATGCTCGCGCGGGATGAAGACAGCGCCATACGGCACATTCCGTCGCGGCAGAGAAATGAACCCGAGCAGCCCGCTCCTTGGAACCCAGACTCGACCATCAGCGGCAGACCAGAGGATCCGGAGCTCGCTCGAGCGATGGCGGATCTGAAGCGTCAGGCTGCCCAACCCCCTCCGGCCCCTGTGCCGCCTCAGCAGCGACCCGTCGCACCATCTCCGGCACCCCCTCCCCGGGTCGATGCCCCGCGAACACCGACTCAGTCGCCCCCCACTCAGCCGATCGCAAGCGCTGTTGTGACGGCACCGCCGCCAGAGCGCTCAGCGCCCGCTAAGCCTTTCCCGTGGCTTCCAGTGGTGATTGGTGCGGTTGGCTTTGGCCTTGTATTGGGCATGCTCGCACTTGCTGCGGCGATCTACTACTCGACCAAGGCCCCAGACAGCGTACCCGCCTCACCATCGGTCCAAGATGACGTCGCTGAGCCCGCAGATGAGCCGGTACCTGAAGCCAAGCCTGAAACCAGGGCCAAGCCCAAACCCCGCAAGACCACCCGGAAGGCGTCGTCATCGTCGAGCAGGGTCAAGTCAACGAAGCGTGCCAAGGCCCGAAGCAAGCCCGCCCCGGCACCCCTCCCGACGGGTGAGTTTGACGTCTCTTTCCGGGCAATGGGTGCAGAAGCAGAATTTGTCTGTGGGGACGGTCAGTCCGGGCGCTTCATTGGGATGACGCGTAGAAAATTCTCGGACGTGACGACCTGCAGGATGACCATCGACGGGAAGGTGGGTGCTGTCCAGGTGAAGAAAAAATCGACGGTCTCATGCAGCGTTTCTGGCGCTGCAGTTGTCTGTACAGGTACCTGATGACCCCCATAGACGTCGCGCTCTCAGCCGCAAGACGAGCGGGTGCCATCATCGCCGAGGGACGAGGTGGACTGCTCGACGTCGCCCACAAGGGTGCAATCGACATGGTCACACAGGTGGATCTTGCTGCTGAGGCCGCCATCCGGGAAGAGTTGATGAAGCACACTCCGGACATTCCCATCCTGGCTGAGGAAGGGGGCGGAGCTTGGGCATCCCAGACCCGATGGATTGTCGACCCCTTGGATGGCACCACCAACTTTGTCCATGGCTACCCCAGCTACGCGGTGAGCATTGCACTTCAAGTGGACGGTGTGTTGGAGGCGGGATGTGTCTTTGATGCCGTCGGGGGTATTCCGTATACCGCGACCCGTGGTGGCGGCGCACACCGAGACGGGGAGCCCATACGGGTGTCTGAAACCCCTGTGCTCGACAAGTCCTTGCTTGTCACAGGGTTTCCATATGATCGGCGCACACAGATCGATCGGTATCTCCCCTACGTTCGGGAGTTTCTCATCGCCAGTCAGGGGCTTCGGCGTGCTGGTGCGGCAGCCATGGACTTTGTGGCCATCGCTGCTGGACAGGTGGATGGGTACTGGGAGTTCGGCTTGAATCCTTGGGATGTGGCGGCTGGTGTCCTCCTGGTTCAAGAGGCTGGGGGCAAGGTCAGTGACATGGAGGGTGGACCATTGGACTTGGAGCGCCCACGCCTGCTCGCGACCAACGGCAAAATCCATGATGAGATGACCCAAAAGTTGGCAGAGTTGCTAAGGTCTGGCTGAGCGGGAGCAACCATGGGGATTTCGGTCGGCATCGACCTGGGTACATCGAATTCGGTCGTCGCCATCATGGACGAGGGCGGGCCGCGAGTGCTTCTGGATTCTGGGGGTCGAAATCTTCAGCCCTCGGTGGTTGCGCTTGGACAAGAGGGCAAGGCTGTTGTGGGTCATGTCGCTCGGCAGCAGCTGACCTATGCACCAGAGACCACAGTCTCGAGCGCAAAGCGGCTGATCGGCCGCCGCTTCTCTGATCCGGAGACTCAGCGAATCAGCGGACAGGTCGGCTGGGGCGTCTTCAAGGGTGAGGGCGGGGATGCCCGGCTTCGGGTGCAGGGCAAGACCTACACGGCCCAAGAGATCAGCGCGCACGTGTTGACGCACATGGTGCGGATCGCAGAAGAGGCCACTGGCGAGCCCGTCGACTCTGCAGTCATCACTGTCCCGGCCTACTTTAACGATGCGCAGCGGCAGGCGACGCGCGATGCTGCCGAGATCGCGAACCTCAAGTGTCTTCGGATCATCAACGAGCCCACGGCGGCGTCGATGGCCTATGGCCATGACCGGAGTCAGAACCAGAGGATTGTTGTCTACGATCTGGGCGGCGGTACCTTTGACGTCTCCGTCCTTCACATCGGCGACGACCTGATCGAGGTAATGGCGACCGCTGGAGATACATTTCTGGGCGGCGATGACTTTGACCAGGCAATCGCAGCCCACATTCGCAGTGCCTTCGAGGCCGGTGGTGAGGGAACCATTCCCTCCAACCATCACTCCAACGTTCGTCTCAAGCAGGCGGCTGAGCAGCTCAAGCGAGAGCTGGGTAACAGCGACACGGCGTCCACTCAGATTACGGGTCTGGGTCGTTCTCCTGCCGGTGCGCCGGTGGATGTCGAGGCGATGCTGAGTCGCTCCCTCGCCCGAAAGATCTGTATGCCCCTCATTCAGCGATCATTCGTGGTCTGCGATGATGCGCTCTCTCAGGCAGGCCTCTCGCCCATGCAGGTGGATGGCATTGTGCTCGTGGGCGGCATGACCCGTTTCCCGATCATCAAGGAAGCGGTGGCGCAGTACTTCGGCGAAGATCCCATCGACCACATCAACCCGGATGAGGTGGTGGCGTGTGGGGCTGCGATTCAGGCTGCGCAACTGACCCAAGTCAGCGACGGACCATCGCAGGTGCTACTCGACGTGACATCTCAGACGCTCGGTGTGCGCACGGTCGGCGACATGATGGATGCCATCATTCCCCGAAACACCGCCATTCCCACGTCAGCATCGAAGGTCTTTCACACCGTCCGAGACAACCAGACGGAGGTTCGCATCAAGGTGTACCAAGGGGATGCACGTGATGTGGGCAGCAACCACCTCCTCGGAGAGTTCATCCTGGATGGCTTGGTGGAGGGTGCGCGCGGTGAGGCCAAGGTCAAGGTGACCTTCAACATCGATTCAAATGGCATGGTGGAGGTGGTCGCCACCGCATCAGGAACGGGATCGAGCAAGCAGATGCGGGTCGAGTCGTCGTCCAATCTCACGCGCGGTGAGGTCGACGCCCTGAGGTTCACAGACGGTGCATCCGCGGCCCCAGTCGACCCTGAGTCCATCGATGATGGTGATGACTTGGACCTTGAGCTCGACGACGTAACGGAGAGTCCGGACGACGATCTGATCGCCGATGACATGCTCGAGGCCTCAGATGAGGATGACTGGACGGAAGACGAAGATGATATCTTCTTTGATGAGGACGAGGTCACGTCCAAGTGATGTGCGCTAAAGTGAGTGCAACGGAGATCCAATGAACCCTGGCGTTCAACTCAGTATCGAGGTCAACACCCTCCACGAGATCCTGGATGAGCTGGACTACTACCGGCTGCTTCAGCTTGATCCAGACTGTGTCCAGGGCGACATAGAGCCGGCCTCACGTGCCGCTTCGAAGACGCACCATCCCGATCGGGTGAGCGCGCTCGGAGATGCAGAGATCAGCAGCAAGGCCAACGAGATCTTTCAGCGGGTCAAGGAGGCCGGAGACAACCTCTCGGATCCCGACAAGCGGGCTCAGTACGATGAGGTTCTCAAGGCTGGCGTGCTTCGCATGACCGAAGAGGCCCTCGCGATCGCTGAGCAGGAGCGACTCAAGTCGGAGAGCCCAGAGCATGCAGCCTCGGACCCGAAGGCCGAGAAGTACTGGCACATGGCCCTCAAGGACTGGGACGACAAGAACTTCAAGGGCTGCGTGATGAACATCCAGTTTGCCCTCTCCTTTGAGCCCGAGAATGAGATCATGAAGGAGTGGCTTGAGAAGGCCAAGACGGCCTCGACCAAAAAATCAGCCGAGACAAAGAACCCCTACAAGCTTCGGATCGTCTAGCCGATCGTCTCGCCGTGGAAGGTCCATCGGCCGCTGGCGTAGTTGGCTCTGTTCTCGGTCCACCAGCGCTTCCAGTTCTCAATGTGTTGAACTTGAATGCGGAATGGGCCCTCAGCATCAAACGGCAGGCGTTGCCCTGTTGCGATGACCAACTCGTCATAGGTCGAACGGCGCACCATCGGATCGTCGTGTGAGAGGCGGGCGATCATCAGTCCAGGATCCATCAAGCGACCATGGCGATACCGGAAGCCGTCCTCGAAGTGATTCTGGTGTTCTTCCCACCAGTGTGTCCAGCGGTTTCGGAGGAGGCTCTCCTCCGGATCTTCATGGTGTCCAGTGATGATCTCGAGAGAACCGGAAGCGACGCGTGCTCGGGCGGGGTCTCTGCTGGCTGTGGCTTCGATGAGGCGCGGGATTGCCCGCGGGTCACCCAGATAGCCGAGGCCTTGCAGTGCACCGAGTCCAGCTGGTCCCTCGAGCTCCGCAGAGCGGAACAGCAACAGCAGGTAGTTGGGACCACCGTAGCGACCCACGATCTCACCCAGAGATCGAGACATGCCTGGTCGCTGAGCAGCCAGAGACTGCGCTTGGTAGTCGACACCTTGCCATTCACCAAGAAGGAGCAGTGAGACGGATGTCTCCTCAGCCAGGTCGCCGTCCTCCAGCGAGGGCAGCAGTGGATCAATCGATGAGATGTCGCCGATTCGACCCAAGGATGTGATCGCAGCCTTGCGGGTCGTGGGGTTGGCGCCCGGCTGGGCGAGTTGCTTGAGCGGTGCGATCGCCATGGGCTCTCGTCTCAGACCGAGCACCTCGGCCGCTGCTGCCACGCCGTGAGGGTCCTTGCCTCCCTCGAGTGCATCGAGGAGACCGTCGACCAAGGCCGCGTTGGGTGACCGCGCCATTGCACCTATCAGGGCACGCTTCGCGATTCCGCCGGCGTGTGTGTCCAAGAGGAGATGAAGCAGTGCCTCAGCGGCTTCATAGGAGCGGTGTGCGCTCAGTAGGTCGGCCGCAGCGACGAATCGCGCCAGGTTGGGATCGGTGCTTCTTGGGCTCGAGAGGTCGATGGTCTTGATCAACTGGTCGATCTCTGTCTTGAGTTGCTCCACGACACGAACACTGCAGGCGGCAACAGCCATGCGATGTGCACCCATTCGTCGCTCCGGGCGGTCGGCATCGGCGCGACTCAGCGGTGGCCGTGCGCGCTGTGCATTCCAGCGGTCACGGGCATGCTCTGCGGTGCGATTCATGTGCCAGTCCAGACTTCGGGCTGGCATGCCGCTGATGGCATCAGATGCAGCCACGCCAGCCGCGTGATCGACAGCCTTGAACAATGTGTGGGCCTGTTCAGCGGCACCCTCGACACCGACTTGGGCCATGCGCAGTCGGGCCCACGCCTCACGAATCGGGAGGCCGAGTCGTGCGTACTCATCTGCTGCCCGCCCATAATCAGCCTTGGCTCGCTCCATGTCTCCTTGTGTCCGGAACAAGTCGCCCCGTCGGATGAGCACGCGCTGGAGCAATTCCGGATCCTCGTCGGCAAGCGCGCGGGCCTGCTGGTACAGCTCAGCGGCTTGACCGAGGTCTCCTTGAACACGGTGAAGGTCTCCCAGACCCAGTGTCGCTCGGGCTGCGAGGTGTCCATTGTTGGATGCGTTGGCGAGTTCGAGTGCGCCCTCGAAGGTCTTCTGGGCCGCGACCTTCTGCGCGCGCAGGAGGTGTCGCTCACCGAGTAAGAGCATGGCCTCGCACCGGTCTTCTGGTTGAGTCAGACGCTGGATACACTCGAGCAGGATCTCCTCACACCAAGGCTCTTGTCGACTCACAGCGATGGTCCCGATGAGGAGCTGGGCACGGTCTGCGGTGCGCCCAGGATCGTGACGCAGGCTTCGAAGTCGTCGCTCAGCATCATCATGGTGTCCGAGATCGACCTCGATGCGCGCCAAGCAGAGCATGGCTTCGGAAAGCGGGCCGCGCACTTGGAAGCCCCGGCATCTCTCGATGAGCTCGACCAGTCCGGTATGGGCTTGCTCCCGATCGTTCCGATCGAGGTGAACGTTTGCGAGTGCCACACCGGCCGCTTCGACCATCGCCAACTCGTCATGGCTCGATACATCCGTCACGGACTCGTCCAGGAAGTGAATCAGCTCGCGCTCCCATGCGTCGTCGGCTGGTGGGAACAGCGATGCGAGTGTGTGGATGAGTGACGCTGTAGACTGCGTTGCTGAGGGGACCTTCTGGGGCAGCCGTGTTCCACGGAGGGCCTTGAGTAGGGCCCACCGAGCCTGTCCAGGATCGGATCTCAAGCTCGCCGAACCGAGTCGTTGCCACGCGCCCACGAGTCCAGGATGGTTGGTTGTCGCGTTCCTGAACAAACCGATGGCGGTGTCGATCTCGCCGGCCTCCATCGCAGCATCACCGCGGCGTATCAAGAGGAAGCTGGACTCAGGATCGACCTCGGCCCGTGCCGCGAAGCGGGCTCCGGGCTCTCGAATGTTGTTGTCAAGGATGTGGATGGTCGCGGCCAGCCACGCCTCGAAGCTGGTGTGTAGTGGCTCGAACGTGGTGCCAGTCCATCGCCCGAAAACGGCATCGCCTTCGCTGCCCGGCGCGTAGGCCCAGTGGTCGGCCTCAAGTGGTCCGTCTGCGAAGACCACGACTGTTTGGGCGTGCTCGGAGGCTGGGGCGAGCTCACTGACTGACCGAATTTGGAGGACGCCGCGGAAGAGAATGGCGCCATTCCACCGGTGCAGGAATCGGAGCAGCGAGCGCGGAATCGGTTGATTGAGGACCTGGTTGGCGGCCTCCAGCGCGTCCGGTGTGGCGGGATCGCGCAGGTTGTGGACGTCGTTTCGATAGCGCTCGATGACGTTGAGGAGGGGCTTGAACGGATCAGCGGCAGTCTGCATGGGTCAACTCTTCAGCAGCGGGACACCCGTCGATGCGGGTCGGGGTGTCCAGCATACCAGACTTGACATGCCAAGGGTAGTGCGAAAGTGACACAGCCGATAGTTTTTTTAAACCATCGAGATTGCTGTGAATGATCGCTATTTTGCGACGAAGTTGACCAGGCGTCCGGGGACGAAGATTTCCTTGATGATCGTCTTGCCCTCGAGGTGTCGGGCCACATTGCTGTTGGCCTTGGCCTGCGAGAGAACCTCATCCTTGTCGGCATCCTTTGAGACGGCGATGGTGCCGCGCAACTTGCCCATGACCTGGATCGCGATCTCGACGGTGTCTTGGACCAGCGCCGATGAATCAACTTCGGGCCAGCTGGCCTCGGCCAAGGTCTCAGTGTGCCCCATCCGTGACCACAGCTCCTCCGCAAGGTGAGGTGCGTATGGACTCAGGATCAGCACGAACGCCTCGGCCTCTTCCTGGGTGGGCAGCTCGCCTCCCGCAGCGTTCACGAACTCCATCATCTTTGAGACAGGCGTATTGAACTTGAGTGAAGCGATGCCTTCGGTGGTTTCTTTGATCGCAAGGTGGAGTGCGCGTCGAAGGTCGGGCTTGGACTCACCGTAAGGCTTGACCTCTCCAGTGTCTTGATCGATGAACAGGCGCCAGACCCGACCGAGGAAGCGATACACGCCCTCGCAGCCCGAGGTCTGCCATGGCTTGACCTGCTCGAGAGGTCCCATGAACATCTCATACGTCCGCAAGGCATCAGCGCCATAGCGCTCGACGATGTCCAGCGGATCCTCGACGTTCTTCTTGGACTTGCTCATCTTCTCAATCTGAGTCGTCACCACCGTGTCGGTACCTGTGACAAACCATGCATCACCGCGCTGCTCAACTTCAGTCGGCAGGTAGTACTTTCCGCGCTCATCTTGGTAGCTGTATGCGAGGATCATGCCCTGATTGAAGAGGGCCTTGAATGGCTCCTTTGTGTGGACCAAGCCGCAGTCATAGAGCACCTTGTGCCAGAAGCGGGCATACAGAAGGTGGAGCACCGCATGCTCGACACCGCCGATGTACATGTCCACAGGTCCCCAGTACCGCTCCTTCTCTTCAGAGAACGGGGCGTCGTCGTTTCGGGGATCCATGTAGCGGAGGTAGTACCAGCAGCTTCCGGCCCACTGGGGCATCGTGTTGGTCTCGCGGACCGCGGGCTGGCCATTGTGTGATGTGTTGAGCCACGCCTCCGCTCGCGCGAGCGGTGGTCGCCCGTCTGCGGTGGGCTTGTACGCATCGATGTGGGGGAGCGTCAGCGGCAAGTCTGCAGTGTCCACCGCGTGAACGCCGCCGTCTGCAGTGTGGACGATGGGGAAGGGCTCACCCCAGTAGCGCTGGCGACTGAACAGCCAGTCTCGGAGCTTGTAGTTGACCTTACCTTCGCCGAGCCCCTCGGCCTCCAGCCAGGCGATGATCTTGGCTTTGAACTCCGCCACTCGAAGGCCGTCGTAGTCACCGCTGTTGATGGCTGGGCCATCACCGGCGTAGGCAACGTCCTGGATGTCGTGGTCGGCTGGGCTCTCGATGACCTCGATGATCGGGAGATCAAAGGCTTTCGCGAAGGCGTGGTCTCGCTCATCGTGGGCTGGAACGGCCATGATGGCACCGGTGCCGTAGCTCATGAGTACGTAGTCAGCGATCCACACAGGGATACGCTCGCCGTTCACAGGGTTGATGGCGTAGGCACCCGTGAACACGCCCGTCTTTTCTTTCTCTGCCGCGAGCTGGCGGTCCATATCGGATCGGTTCCGCGCCTGATCGACGTATGCGGTCACTGCATCTGCTTGATCTGCGGTGGTGATCTGGTCAACCAGTGGGTGCTCAGGGGCCAGGACGCAGTAGGTTGCCCCGTACAAGGTGTCGGGCCGGGTGGTGAAGACTGTGAACCGTCCGTCGGTCCCATCGACATTGAAGTGCACCTCTGCACCCTCGGACTTTCCAATCCACTTGCGCTGCATCTCCAGGACACCCTCGGGCCAGTCCAGGCCGTCGAGGTCATCAATCAGTCTCTCTGCATAGGCGGTGATCCGCAGCATCCACTGGCGCATGAGGCGCCGCTCGACCGGATCGCCGGTCTCGACGTACTTGCCGTCTTGAACTTCCTCGTTGGCCAACACGGTGCCTTGGGCAGGACACCAGTTCACAGGGACCTCCTCCAAGTAGGCCAGGCCCCGCTCGTGCAGCTTCAAGAAGATCCACTGTGTCCACTTGTAGTACTCGGGGTCTGTCGTGGACACTTCGCGATCCCACGAGAACGAGAAGCCAAGTCGCATCAACTGCGTCTTGAAGTAGGCGATGCGCTCAGCCGTGATCTCTGCAGGATGACGATTGTCGCGCATGGCGGCCCGCTCAGCAGGCAGACCGAAGGCGTCCCACCCCATTGGGTTGAGCACGGCATGACCGGTCATTCGCTTGTGTCGCGCGATGATGTCGACCGCGGTGTAGCTCAGCGGGTGTCCCACGTGGAGTCCTGCACCCGAGGGGTAAGGAAACATGCTCAGGACGTAGTACTTAGGCTTGCTCGCGTCCTCAATCGCATCGAAGGTTCGGTGCTGGGCCCAGTAGTCTTGCCACTTGGGCTCGATCGTGGACGGATCGTATCGGTGTTGATCTGCTGACATGCGCCACCTCTCAGGGTCGCACATCTAACCGTCTGGGACCTCAGCGGGTGCTGCGAATTTGCATCGGCTGCACCGAGCCAAGGAGCAAGCGGTCGGCAGCAGCCTCTGTGGCAGCGATCTCAGCGTCGGTCCAAGGCAGCATGAGCATGGCCTTAAAAGTACCGGCGAGAAGCGCAGCGCTCGAGAGGCATGTGAAGATGAGGTCTGCGGTGATGGGATCGATCAGATTCTGCATGAGTTCCTCCCTGAACATCTGTACAGAGTTTACTGTACGACCGTTCAGGACAGCAACCTAATTTGCGGACAAAATGTGTCCGAATTACACCTTTTTTTGATGATCTGACCCGAATTACGAGGATTTCATGACTGAACGCATCTTGATCACCCAACCGATCGACGCGAGCGCAATGGCGTTGCTCGAGGCCGCCGACTTGGAGATCGATGTCTGGCCGGGGCCCGCCCCGATGCCCCCATCTGAGCTTCGAGCCCGGATCCAGGGCTGCTCTGGGTTGATCTCCATGCTCACCGATCCTGTCGACTCGGCCCTGATGGAGGCTGGACCGCTCCGGGTGGTCGCCCAGCATGCGGTCGGTGTGAACAACATCGACCTCGACGCTGCACGTGCGCTGGGTGTGCCTGTCGCCCACACGCCTGGTGTGCTCACCGCCGCGACCGCAGACCTCACCATGGCCCTCCTGCTCTGTACTGCTCGGCGGATTGTAGAGGGGCATGCGCTGGTGAAGTCGGGTGGATGGAAGGGCTGGAGTCCCACGCTGCTGTGCGGGATGGAGCTCAACGGGTCAACCCTCGGCGTTGTAGGCATGGGGCGCATCGGAGAGGCCGTCGCTCGGCGTGCTGAGGCCTTCGGGATGCGCATCATTCACCACAACCGGTCCAGCGGATGCTCCCTCGAGGAACTCCTGGCGGAGAGTGATGTGGTCACACTTCACTGCCCGCTCACACCACAGACCCGACACATGATCGGTGCCCGTGCGTTTGCGGCCATGAAGAGCACCGCCATACTGATCAACACCGCCCGGGGTCCAGTGGTGGATGAGGCTGCCCTCGTCGATGCACTGAAGACGGGTCAGATTGCGGGTGCGGGTCTGGATGTATTCGAAGAAGAGCCGAGCATTCATCCAGGATTGGTCGGGCTCGACAACGTGGTCATGGCGCCCCACCTTGGCTCGGCCACAGTCGCAACACGTCGGAAGATGGGACACATGGTGGCAGAAGATTTGATTCGTGGGCTTCGGGGTCAGCCCCTCGAGCACGCTGTGAGGAACTGATGGACAGAGAACTAAACAAGTCGCAGAAGATGGTGAGTCTGTTGAGCCGCATGGCCGAGGCCGGCGGGATCACGGCAGAGGATGCCATCGAGACGTTTGACCTCGATGAGCGGACACTGCGCCGCTACCTCTCGGACTTTCGAGGCATCGATGTGCCTGTGAGAGACGAGGGGCGAGGTTCCGACAGAACACTGAGCCTGGACCCGTCCTGGGGACGAAAGGGCGTTCAGCTCTCGCTGCTCGAGTGGGTCAGCCTGCACTTCGGACGATCGCTGTTCAACTTCCTCAAGGGAACCGGCTTTGCCGAAGACTTGGACGATGCATTGGAGCGAATCAGTGCGTGGTCGGGCGGTGCGTCGGGTCAAGACGCTGGCCTCGTTGAGCACCTCGACCGGAAGTTCATCGCTGTTCCTGAGCACGCCAAGGATCACACGCGCGATGCAGACATCATCGATGACATCCTCACAGCCTTGCTTCGTCAGAACCCGGTCGAGGCGCTGTATGCCCGAGTGGGTGGACCCGTTCGGACCTACCGACTCCAGCCCTATACGCTCGCCCACTGGCGGCAGGGGCTGTACCTCTTCGCGCTCGATGTCGATGAGGGCCGCATCAAGACTTTTGCCGTGGACCGCTTCCGTGCGTTCTCTCGGAATCGCAAGGAGACCTTTGTGTATCCAGAAGATTTTGAGCCGAGCGCCCTCGTGGCGGACTGCTTTGGCATCATCGGAGGGAGACTGGAAGATGTGCGCCTGCAGTTTGCGCGCTCGGTGGCGCCGTATGTTCGCGAGCGCGTGTGGCATCACAGTCAGCGGGTCGAGCCAGTCGGCGAGGGCGCCATCGAGGTCAGCCTGAGGGTCGGATTGAGTCCAGAACTGGAGGCGTGGGTGCTGGGCTTTGGTCCCAATGTTCGTGTGCTCGCTCCTGATGGGTTCAGGGACCGGGTGCGTCGCTTGCACCATGAGGCGGCACAGGCGTGAAGTCTGTTCGCAGCATCGTTGGACGTCATCCAGATCAGGACACGGCCTCGCCGCACTGGATTGCGCCGCGCGATCCGTATGCAGGCGATGAGGCCCTCATCTGGCCGGGGGATTATGCCGACTACTTGCGTCACTCCGAGCGCACAGGCTTTGCCTCACCGATGGCAGAGGCGGAGTATGCGGCACTCGATCTCGCCTTTGAGCGAACCTACCGTGAGATTCTGGACGGGGATGCACCCTACAGTGCCATCGACGAGTTGCTCGAGCCCTTGCTGATCGCTGGTCCGCTCAAGCACGATGGACGTCCCCCCGGTGTGGCGACCATGGTGATTGGTGATCGCCAGCTGGCGGACATTGCTGAAAACCAGCTGCCCCAGGTTGGCCTCGTGGGTCCCGATCGCATCTTGGGGCCTTGGGCGGACGAGTCGCTGCCGCGCTGGCAGCGTGTCCAAGTGGGTGCAGTGATGGCATTTGTGCCTGAGGTTGATCCTGGCGTGCCGCCGTGGGCCCGGGCCATCAAGCGGAAGCCGCGTCCTGACTCAGATGTGCGTCAGAGTCTCCGAGTCATGGCCCGTACGCCGCCCATGTTGTGGTCTGTGAGCGGTGACACACTGAGTCCCATGCTGCCCTCAGCGCCCCAGTTTATGGCCAGCGGACCGGTACACGGGGTCCCAGACGTCCCGGCGGTCATCGGACGGGTGGTGAACCACGCGGACGGCCCCTATCTGTCGGCGAGCATGCCGCTGCTTCGACGGCCACCGGCTGACGTCATCCTGCGACGCGTGCTCCTCGAGTGGCGACGACTGCGCCGACGGGAGCGCCGACTCAGCCTAGAGGACACGCTCCGCGAGCGCAGCGAGGTGCTGTACAGGTCTGCATTTGAGTGGCTCTATATGACACAAGTGGACGGCTAGTCGGTCGCACCCAAATCCAACAGCCAGGCCTCGTTGGGTGCGATCTTGAGCTCTTGTCGAAGCTGCTCGTTCGCTCCATGTGCGAGGTCGTTGGCCTCGTCTGAGGTCATCGAGGCGCCTGGATACTTGTAGAGTCGACTGGCCTTCGAGGCGGGGAAGCTCGCACCGAACAGTCCACCTATCGTGACCAGCGTGCCAGACAGGGAGACCAAGTTGTAGGTCCTGTAGGTGTCGACGTTGTTGGCGCTGGCCATCCCGACCAGACCCGCGACCACGCCCGCGACTCCCGCGCCTGCGACGCCATACCAGGCCGTGGACTTCCGCCTGAGCCGCTTGATGTCCGCCACGAGTGCGTCTCGGCGCTCAGCGGCCTGTGCCAGGTGGAGAAAGTCGGGTGCAGATAGCCGCTGAGGTCCGCGGTAGACCCCCCATGTCCTGAAGGTCGAGATGTTGTCGGTCACGACCACGCCGGTCCCCATGCCGCGTGGGTAGCCGTAGGACATCGAGGTGAAGGTCGCGACGGACGAGCCTCGGTATTCGGTCTCTGCCCGAACCTGGAGTCGCTGGGACTTGTAGGTCCGCAGCGCCATCAGTCGGTCTGGTGTCAGCTGACCAAGACTCGGAGGGACCGGCGGGAGCTTCTCGACGGGCACCTCCGGCGTCGCCTCCGCGGCCTCGCCTTCGGTGTCGTCGGTCGAAGGGGTGTCCCCTCCGGCGTCGTCGGCCATTGCAGGACCACAGAGCAGTAGGGCAAGGATCCAGGGCATCATTGTTCTATTCCTCCTCGTGCGGCCACGTGGGCTCCGCACCTGCGACGATTGCTGCCATGTCTTCTTCCAAGGGTGCCTCAAGTGTGAGGGTTCCGCCATCAGGATGTGGAATCTCAATCTCGGCAGCGTGTAGGGCGTGCCTTGGAAAGCGTGTGGCGTTGCGCACGATGGGTCCGTCACCGTGGTCCAAGTGGTGCAAGAAGATCTCGTCCGGCTGCCCGTACATCTTGTCCCCAAGGATGGGCAGTCCCACTGACTCAAGATGGACCCGGATCTGGTGGGTCCGCCCAGTCTGAGGCTTGGCGCTCACCAGGCTAAGCTTGCCCATTCGGCGGATCACGCTCACGTCAGTCTTGGCGGTCAGGCCATCGTCGGTGATGCCTCGACGGATGCGGATCGCTGAGCCTTCCGCGTGACCGATGGAGCCGTCGACGGTGAGCGCGTCCCAGTCAGGGCTCCCGTGAACAATCGCGTGGTAGGTCTTCTTTGGTCGCTTCTCGAAGAAGGCCTTCTTGAGGAATGCGTTCGCCACCTTGTCTTTGGTCAGTACATTGATGCCGCTGGTCTCGCGGTCCAGTCGGTGAGCCAAGTCCACAACATGATCGGGTCGTGCAGCCCGCGCAATTCCCACCAGCCCATAGGTGAACGTGAGTCCCGCTGGGTGAGCCAGCATTCCTGAAGGCTTGGACACCACGAGCAAGCGGTCATCCTCGTGGATCACGGTGGGGAGCGGAGGAGGAGGTCCTGGAGGGGCCAGTTCGGGTGCATTGACCCAGAGTTCTTCTCCAGCAAAGAGTGTCGTGGCGGGTTTGATCGGTCCCGATGGTCGCCCGATCTCGCCATCGCGAATCATCCGCTTGATTTGGCTGCGTGAGAACTTTGGGAATCGGTGCGCGAGGTACACGTCCACCCGCTGTCCGTCGCCCAGGGTGCGGACGAGGATCGAACGTACGGTGTCACTTGGCGGACTGATGCTCATCGCGCACTCATGTAACCGACGAGAAACCCGCTATGCTGTATCCATGGCCCGAGCCGCTATTCGACCCGCCCTCGTCCTCGCCCTCGTCTGGCTGCTCGTCAGAATGGTGATGACGGCCTTGCTGGCCCCTCAACTGGGTGTCCGTGGCTTGGGCTGGCTCGCGCTGCAAGATGCGCTGTGTGTGTTCGGGTGTGGCTGGGAGATTCGGCGCGCTTGGCGTCTTCAGCAGGACATCAGGGACAAGTCCGACGGATCGTGAGTTGATCCATCGGGTCATCAGCGAGGCTCCATGGTGCATACACCCTGTCGCTTGGAGGACCGGCGATGAAGTTTCCGTGGATGTTGGCGCCTGCTGCGTGACTGAGTACGCGCAGGCCTGGGTTGGGATCGGCGAGCAGTGAGACCTCTACAGAGTCCCAGCAGGTGTTCGCCGCCAGCTGGGGCCATGCGATCTTGGAGGAGGCGACCCATGTCTCGGGTGGAAGTGCCTTGTCTTCCTCGACGGGCGTCCACCCTGCGGACTCGAGGTGATGCTGGAAGCCCCAGTGACCTGAGATCTGACCGACCCCGGCGTTCAGGGCCTGTTCGGCCGCCTGGATGTGGGTATCTGCCAGGTCGAGGTCATCCGCAGCCAGCGCCAGCCCCAGTCCCATGCTTGCAGGAATGCACAGGCCAATGAGCCCGCGTGGAGCCTGGCTGAGGCCCAGGAGAATGGCGGGGGCAAAGAATGGAATCCAGTAGCGCGCCGCGCTGAAGCGGAGGGCCATGAGGAGGCCGAGGCCGAGGATTAACCATGCGCTGAGGAAGAGGTCTATTCGACGCAATCGGAGGCTCAACACACTGAGACTGGCTCCGCCTGCTGCAGCAAAGGCGGTCCCCACCCAGATGGGTGTTGCTCCGCCCACAGTCGAGATCACGAGGTGCCCGATGATGCCGCCCGCGAGAGCACCAGCGATGCCGCGCAGAGGTCTCGCGAGTGCCAAGATCGGTAGTGCAGCTGTGCCTCCGAGGTAGCCCAGATTGCTCACGAACTTGTGCGCGAGATCTGCCCCTGCATTGGACGTGGATTGAAAGCCGACCATGGCGAACATGTGGATGGCATCGTACGCGATGAGGTCATGAACCATCAGGAGGGCCAGCGGCGCTGAGGCCACCAGGCCGAGCTTGATGGCAGCGCGTCGCTCACCCTGCATCCAAGGCCAGAGCATGGCCAGCGGGATGAGCGCCAAGCCACTGTATCGAAACAGCGTTGCTGCCCCCAAGCACAGGGCGGCAGGCCACCGCTTTGTCATCGGCTTTCCATCATCCAAGATCCCTGCTGTACCGACGAGGGATAAGGCCAGCAGCGGGAGATCCGGCGTGAATGCATGGGTTGCGAGCATCGCGACAGGCGCGCCGATGATGAGCAGTGCGGCGGCATTGGGCATGCCGGATACCCGCTGTCCCAGTCGCTGCGCTCCCCAGATCGACAGCAGTAGCCATGGGAGCATCCACAGGTGCATCCAGAGCACAGATTGATCTGCGACGGGCGCCAACCAGAGGGCGATACCTGGAGGATTCGACAAGACATCGAAAGCCCGCTCGGTCTGCCCTCCCCAGTTGATGAGGAAGTCGTGAGGACGCCATGGGTCTGCGGCTGCGGCCCTCGCCATCGCCAGGAAGTTTGCGTCATCGACGTGGACGGGCTTGTGCATGAAGGGCAGCGCCAGTCCTGTCAGCAACACCATTGGCAGGCGAGAGGTCATGGCTCATCGTACCGGGTTAGGAGGTCGGCAAGGAGGGATCGTGTCGGAATCATGCGACATCGTCGTTGTGGGCGCGGGCCATGCGGGCTGTGAGGCCGCGCTGGCTGCATCGCGCCTGGGTCGCCGTGTGCGGATGGTGACGATGAGCGAGGACCACATTGGTCGACTCTCATGCAACCCTGCTGTGGGCGGGCTGGCCAAGGGCAATTTGGTCCGAGAGATCGACGCGCTCGGCGGTGCGATGGCGCAAGTCGCAGACCGCACCACGATCCAGTTTAGGCGTCTGAATACACGCAAGGGCTTGGCGGTTCAGGCGAGTCGTGCCCAAGTGGACATCGACCTGTACCCTGCCGAGATGCGTCGAGTGATCGATGCTGCACCAGGTCTCGAGGTCGTCAGCGGAGAGGCGGTTGATCTGCTCGTCGATGGCCAGCGGGTGGTCGGTGTGGAGCTGGCAGACGGCCAGCACATTCGGGCCCATGCCGTGATCCTGACCACGGGCACATTCTTGTCTGCTGTGATGCACTGTGGCGATGCACAAGTAGAGGGTGGCCGCGTCGGAGAGGCGGCTGCGAGCAGACTCTCCGTGCGTCTGCGTGGACTTGGGCTGCGTCTGGGGCGACTCAAGACGGGTACGACACCGCGACTGGATGCGCGGACCATCGATTGGGACCTCATCGAGGTTCAGGATGACACTGTGCCAGAGGGTCATTTCTCTTTCTGCCCGCCGACTGCTCGCCTGCCTCAAATCGATTGCCACATCGCCTACACCAATCCAGGTACCCACGAGCTGATTCGCTCTTCGCTCGATCGGTCTCCCCTGTTCTCTGGACAAATAGAGGGACGCGGGCCTCGATATTGTCCCAGCATCGAGGACAAGATCGTTCGATTCGCAGAGCGTGAGCGGCACCAGCTCTTCCTCGAGCCCGAAGGCCTCGACACCCACAGGGTGTATGTGAATGGGTTGTCGACCAGCCTGCCCTCGGATGTGCAGCTTGCGATGGTCCGATCGATCGAAGGGCTGGAGCAAGCAGAGATCCTTCAGCATGGCTATGCGGTCGAGTACGACTTCGCGGACCCTCGCGACTTGGACCATGGCCTCCAACACCAGCGCATTCCAGGGCTGTTCTTGGCCGGTCAGGTCAACGGGACCAGCGGCTATGAGGAGGCGGCGGCCCAGGGGCTCGTCGCAGGCGTCTCCGCGTCGCGCGGAGAGCCGATGGTCCTTGGCCGTGATCAAGCCTATACGGGCGTGCTCATCGATGATCTCGTCACGAGAGGCGTTGGTGGAGAGCCGTACCGCATGTTCTCGAGCCGGGCCGAACATCGGCTGCTGCTGCGGGAGGACAACGCCGATCGCAGGCTCACCCCGCTTGGTCGATCTTTGGGGTTGGTCAGTGATGAGGCTTGGGCACGATTCGAAACCAAGCGCGAACAGATTGAGGTCGCTACGGCCTGGGCTGGACGCACGCAGGTTCGTCCTGATGCTGGCACCGTGGCACGCTTTGAGGCACTGTCTGAGGCCGTCCCACGGAAACCTCAGACAGTGGCTGAGTTGCTGCGCCGCCCCACGCTGAGTTGGGGCATGCTGGCCAAGCTCATCGACGGTGTGCCCGAAGTAGACTCGAGCATCGCTGAACAGGTTGAGACCGACATCAAGTACGCCGGCTACCTGGGGCGGGAGGCTGTGCGTGCTGAGCGAACCCGAAAGATGGCTTCTGTTGCCATTCCGGATGACATGGACTTTCAGGCGCCGGGAATCTCCAGTGAAGTGGCTGAGCGGCTCGCCGCTGCGCGCCCCAAGACGCTGGGCGCTGCTGCGAGGTTGCCTGGCGTGACGCCTGCGGCCATCGATATGCTGGCGGTGTTGCTCGCGCGGCAGAAGGCAGGATGAGCACACTGCTCGACGCGGAGCGAGTCCACCTCGAGCTCCTCGAGAAGTGGCGGACCGCGATGAATCTGATCGGTCCGGGTCCTGCGCACCATCACTTTATGGATGCTCGGGGTGCTGTGTCTGCGCTGGACGCCAGCGGGCGCTGGGCAGATCTCGGAAGCGGAGCCGGCTTTCCAGGCATAGCGCTGGCCATCCACAATCCTGAAGTCGAGGTGCTGCTGGTGGAGAGCCGGGAGCGGCGTGCAGGCTTCTTGAAGCAGGTGGTGCGTGCAGCAGGCCTGGAGAATGCAGAGGTCTTCCATGGCAGGACTGAGTCAATCACGGGGCCCTTCGACGGCATCATCAGCCGTGGGTACAGGCCCCTCCCTGACTACCTCGCAGACGCGGATCGACTGCTCGGCCTCGAGGGGCAGGCTGTGTCGATGACAGGAGAGGGTGAGCTCAGTGATGTTCCGACGGGATGGACCGTGGTGAAGACGTGGACCTATGACCTGGATGATGGACGCCGGAGCGCCCACTGCTTGCGCCGCAGCTGACTACTCAAAGTCGAGGTCGATCTCGCCGAGGTCGAGCTCATCGTCGAAGTCATCATCCTCCGCCCGACCACCTTCGGGGGCGGCGTCAGACTTGTCTTTCATTCCGAGTTCATCGTTCACACCGTAGGTGGACTTCCACGTGGGAACATCGTCGCCCTCGAGGTCTTTGTCGCCAGCCTCAGGCAGCGTTGGATCGCAGAACAACACATACCACCCCTTCTTGGTGAACTTGTTGTCTTCGCTGAGCTTTACGCCGTAGCGTGGCAGCGCCGCGCCCTTGTCGGCCTTCTTGAGGACCGGGACAGATTGGTAGGTGTCCACACACACCGTGAACCGTGCACGCATGGTGTTCGCGAGGGCTTCCTCGACGGCTGCGTGGCACTTCTCGTGTCTGCGCTTGGAGCCACGGTTGCAGATCTTGACCTTTGAGTTCGCAAGGAATGCGCTCCAGAGGTTTGTTGTGGACTCCATCTTGTAGCGCTTGGCTTTACGCTTGTACTTCTTACTCTGAGCGACCTGGAAGTCGAGTTCCTTGATGGTCTGCTTGAGTTCTTTGCGCAGGGCTTCCCGCTCTTCCTCCGCGCTCGCGAGCTGAACCCTCAGGAAGGCGATCTCATCATTGAGACGACTGCGTGCAGCTGCGGTCTTCTGCTTATCGCCCTTGACCTGGGCCAGCTCAGCCTCCTTTGCAGCGAGCGCTTTCTGGAGGGTGTCGACCCGCGCCATGGCGTCATCTGCGCGCTCTGCCTCCGTCTTGAGGAGATCCTCAGCGAGCATGCGCAGCTCAGCCTCTGTGAGCTCTTCCTTGATCACCTCAGGCGCAGGCATCACGACAACTGGCTCGGAGAAGAGATCATGGCCCAGAACGCCGCCGATGACGCAGACCACAGAGGTGACGAGCACCACGAGGAAGAGGGTACCTTTCTTGATGCGGAGCTGATTGCTGGGAACGTAGTCGTCGTCCATGGGACCTCCCGATAGCGCACCTTTAATGTACGGCTTCCTCCTGCGCCGGCTCAAAGCGCTCCGGCTCAGCAATTGGTTCTGCGTCCACCACTGTTGGCGGCGAGAGGTCAGTCTGTCTGTGGGCCCGCCAACGGGACGCGGCGTCCAGTTCGGGCGGTGACTGCACCACATAGACCAGCGCCTTCAAGAGTCCGATCATCCATGCTGTGTTGCGGACAAAGAACAGGACAAAGCTCATGAGCAAGAAGCCCAAAGATGGCTCGGTCCGAGAGATGAACAGCAGCGACGGCATCTGAATCCCGGTGTACAGCAGCACAGCGACCAGGAGTGGACCGATGCCGAGCAGCGGCATGCTGAAGAGCGCCAGCCAGAGCGCCAGGGTTGATGCGAGCTGTGCGAACACGAAGCTCAGACGAATGTCCTTGGCCTCGATGACCTTGCGCTGCGGGAAGGCGAGGGAGAGCAGTGTGCGTGAGTAGCCTGTTGTGATGTGCTTACGGACGTACGGGATCAGCTTCTCGCGATGCATGTGCAGCACCCAGATTTGGTCGGTGCTGAGGATACGGTGCTGTTCCGCGATGGTCATGGCCACGATGGTGTCTTCGGCGGCTGCGAGGCGGTGGAAGAAGTGCTCTTCGAGTCGATCCCGATCAAAATAGACGTTGCGATGGAAGGCCACATTGCCCATCGAGAAGGAGTCTGTTTCCGCGGGGATGAAGCGCCACCAGTACAGCGACCAGTCGAGGTTTGCGAACCGTCCGAGCGGTCCTTGCCAGGGCGCTGGTCGATAGGTCCCTGCCACAACTGGAGTCACCTCGAGCCACCGTCGGATGTCGCGAAGCCAGTGACTCGGCGGGACGCAGTCCGCATCGGTGAACACCAAGAATGCACCACGTGCAGCATCAGCACCACGGTTTCGACTGATTGCTGGTCCGACCTGGTCGTCATTGCGTATGCCCGTGACATCGAACTTTGCGATGACAGCTGAGGTGGCGTCGGTTGAGCCGTCGTCCACGACCAGCACCTCAAAGTCCTCGTCGTCTTGACCGCACACGGCGCCCAGGCAGCGCACGAGGGTATCAGCGGCGTTGTGCGCCGGGATGATGACAGAGATGGTGCCTCGAACCATGATCGACCCTACGGTCGCCCCCCACGACTGTCAACCCGCATCCACAGCCAGGTTCTTCGCGGTCCGTCAACCCATGACTCGACCGCCATCCAGGGGGGGGCCGGTGGGCCAGCGAAGTCGGGCTCTTGTCGGGTGAGCAACCACTGCCTGCCAGCGATCTCTGGTGGGGAATGGATCCATTCGGTGCAGCGCTGTGCGCTGGCGGATGTCTGGAAATTTGGCAATCCGCTGTTGAGTCTCCTCGGCAAGAGTGCAGCCTCCACACCGAGCCCGGAGCAGTCGAGCAACTGATCTCCACCATCGAGGTCCACGTGCATGTCGACACCACTCAGCATCCAGCCCAACAACTGGTTCTGCTCTGCCGTCGCCAGGTTATCGACAGCCTTGCCGGCCCAGGGCCCTGCGGTCCAGACCCAGGCAGATGCCACGAGGGCTGTGACCATCTGAGCCGCCGATTGAGTTCGCGGAAAGGTGAAAGACTGAAGCGCTCGAGACAGCGCCACAGGGATGACCATGGCAATGGGTACAGCAAACTGGACAAAGTGGTGCACATTGAGGCGCGCCCAGATTGCCATCAGGAACAGGGCTCCCCAGCCAGCACCGAAGACCAGCACGCTGTTGAGGGTGGCCCACCCTCCTCGGCCACCGGCCAGCAAGACCAAGGGAAGGACGAGCAATGTGAGCCCGACGCCGAATGGAGCTTGGTCTTTGAAGCGATCGAGGTTGTCCCGAACGAAGGCCCAGGCGCACGGTCGGCTGAGTGCGGCCAGGCTCGGGTAGGCCTCGTCGGTCGGCTCGCTTCTGCAGGCCTGGACGAGATCCATGTTGCCGCTCTCGATGGCCAGCCTCACCTCAAGTGCTCGCTGGGTCTGCACCGCGGTGTCGGTCCCCTTCTGGTGGCTCACTGCCTTGGCGTGATTCATCGCAGGGCCAACCACCATCAGCGCCAGCGCCAAGACGGCGATTCCGGGTCGTCGATGTCGGCACCAGGCGAGCAGTGTCAGCACGGTCATGACTGCCACCATGGCGAGTCCGCGGAAGTCGATTCCCAGCGCCAATCCTGCGGCCAGGGCGCCGAGCGCGCCAAAGAGCGGATGGCCCCACCGAAGGAAGGCTGCGCCGCAGGCCAGTGTGAGGCCAGTGGTCGCGGTGAGCATGGGGTAGAGCGTGGCCCAGCGACTGGCTTCTGCCCAGGGGTTGATGGTGGGGATGGTGACGGCAGCCAGAAAGCCCGCCCAGGGGGTTGCCAGGGCCCGTGCTCCGAGTCCAGCTGAGAACACCACCAGGCTCATGCACACACTGGCGATCAGCCAGGCGGCATCGTTGTACGTGGTGAGTTCACCCACCTGTCCCAGGATCGCCGGGTACAGCGGATTTCGCCAGGTGGCATAGCCGCCGATGTCCAGTCCATGGGTGACCATCCATGCACTCGGGACGTACTCCATCCAGTCGTAGGAGGAGAGAAAGGGCAGCGGGACGAAGGCGTACCCGCGCCACCACAGCCCGACCAACCCGACCGCAACCCCCAGTAGCCATGGGGCCTCGCGGCAGAGTCGCTTAGTCGACAACGTCTTCTGGACCCCTGGGCTCGAGCTTTGCATGCCCATAAGTGTAGGTCAGAACGCCCGAGAGTGCGCTGTAGGAGGTGCCTTCAGGCGGCTGAGGAACCAATACCTCGCTCAGCTGATCATCGACCCGTAAGCATTCATCCACTTCAAACTCGCCGTAATCTGAGGGCGCATCCGGGTTGCTGTTGGTGACAGAGACGTCGCTCACAGAGATCACCATCCCCTCCAGAGGCTCAGCAAGTGCACCGCCTGTCCCGACCCCGCAGGTGTCATCGACGACGATGGCCTCCACACTGCCGCCAGTGGAGGTGACGGTGATTTCAGGATCACCGATCTGCGACATTCCGTAGTACTCGCTGTAGACACCACTCACCGTGACCACATCACCAGCACTCACGGATCCTGATGAGTAGGTGCCACCGTCGTAGATGAATATGCCGCCGTACATAAGCGCATCCGGATCCTGTACATACAGGCCGGAACCACTCCTGATGCCGGTCACGACCAGTTCATCGATCCGTACGTCAGCGCCTTCGCCTGGGTACAAGGGGCTGCTCGGGTCGCGGATGTCGGTGAGGTTGAAGGTGCAGCCCATGTCTCCAGGGTTGTACTCTTCTGGACAGGGATCACAGCCATCACCCTTGTCGTCACCGTCGGTGTCCGTCTGGTCTGCATTCGCAAGCCAAGGACAGTTGTCATCAGCAGTGGCTTCGCCGTCACCGTCGATGTCGCCGGGGGTGTGGCTGCACTCTGAGGTGTCGGCCGCCAGCGGGCAAGGATCACAGGCATCCCCCACACCGTCGCTGTCGTGGTCCCGCTGCAGAGGGTCATAAGCCCACGCACAGATGTCGTCCTCATCGGCCACGCCGTCGCCATCTTCGTCCCCGTCACCGGGCTCGGAGATGTCGCAAGATGCGCGGGTGTCCTCGCACATAAAGAGACCCAAGAGGTCGTTTGCATAGTCCAAGTCGGCGGGCATGCTGACCGCCCCGAGCGCAGCACTGAGGATCTCCTCGATGTCAGCAGCGGTCTGGGCATCATCGCCGCTGGATCCTGCTTTTGCGCAGACGCTTCGGGTTTCGCCGCATGCGGTGATCTCCTCGCACCACTCCGGTGTCGCAGCCAACTGGGACACGAGGTCGGGCAGGCCGTACAGCGCTTCACCATCTCTGAGTACCAAACGGGTGTCTGTGGGGTCAGCCTCCACCACCACCCGGTAGGGCTCGTCACTGAATGAGAAGACGCTGATGTCGGCTCGCATTCCTGCCTCAAGGCCACCCAATACGCCGTCCAGATTGAGGACTCGCGCAGCTTCTGAGGTGGTCCAGCTCCACAGGGTGATGTCGCTGATGTCGCTGTCGCGAGTCTGCAGATACTCTGCGGCACAGGTGAGTTCGCGGGCGGGGCTCATCGAGCCGGACCACGTCCAGTCCGGTGCGAGTGTAAGCGGGACGCCCAGCGTGTGTGCGACGTCGGCCGGCGTGGTCGCCGCATAGAGATCAAGGTTTGATCTCGGCGACCATGCGATGGCCGTACCTTGATCGGCCATGCGCGCCAGCTGTGATGTTGTGGCGTCGGTGGCGTGGACGTAGATCTGGCCTGGACCTTCCATGCCGATGCTCATCATGTGCGAGATTTCGTGTGTCCCGCTGCCATTGACGCCCTCGGCGACGTGGTTCTCCACGGCGTCAAAGGTTGAGCCAGGTGTGATGATGTCGCCGTCCTCAAACCGATCGGTGACCGTGCTCGCCGAGTAGTAGAGGGTGTAGCCAGGAATCCCCGAGGCTCCGGCCCCCTCGTCCAGGTTTCGGATCAGGGGATTAATGCATGCGCCGCCGCTCGATCCGACCACGGCTGTGGTGCCTGCCACCAGGCTCCTGAGCTCCGCCCATTTCATGATTTCACACTGGTAGGGTCCATCAACAGCATCGTAGGCGGTCCGGTAGTCCCAGTAGTCTCCATCGCTCCGCCAGTCGTAGCGGTCCTCAAAGAGTTCCCCGTGCTCCCAAGGCTTCAGCGCGTTGTACTGCATGTGGTTGTGTGAGTCGATGATGCCGGGCGAGATGACCCCTTCGGTACAGATTCGGGTGACGTCTCCGCTCTCGCAGGTATCTTCGGGTCCACAGGCTACCAGCCCTGAGTCGGTGTCGATGACCACTTCTCCAGCGATTGGTCCATCTGGGGTCAGGATGACACCAGAGAGCGCCACCAGACTTCCCTCAGCAGTGGCGGGGGTGCAGTCAGGTAGTGCAGGACCCACTGTCCACGCCCACTCAGTGGGCTCCGGTGCGCCCGTGTCGTCCGGTGCGCCCGTGTCGTCCGCATCGCCCGTGTCGTCCGCATCGCCCGTGTCGTCCGCATCGCCCGTGTCGTCCGCGTCAGCATCCGCATCCGAGTCCGCGTCCGCGTCAGCATCCGCATCCGCATCCGCATCCGAGTCAGCGTCAGCGTCCGAGTCAGCATCCGCATCCGAGTCAGCGTCAGCGTCCGAGTCAGCATCCGCGTCCGCATCTGCATCCGCGTCCGCATCTGCATCCGCGTCCGCATCCGCAACCGGTCCCCCGCCGACTGGATTGTTGGTGAGATCGGAGTCTGCTTTGTCGCAGGCCGTCGAAAGAAGCAAGATGACGAGCGATGAGGTGAGTCGGGCCATGAATGCCTCCCTATGTGGCCGAACGCTAACCCAGATGATCGATGGGCTGCCCGCCCAGGAGACCATTGTTTACCCATCTGTTTCAGATCGACTGACTTGATGTTCCCCGGAGGTTCCACAGATCCTGAGAGGAGGGTGTTCCTCGCGGGTTCCACGCGTGGAGAGCGAATCGCCGCTGTGTGGTCCTAAACGCTTGCATGGTCAAGAGTTCCTCGATACCATTGGGACACGCCCGGTGCAGTCCCCCTGCACACTTTATGGGTGTTCCCCGCTGTTCCACGTTCGGTGGAACACAGACTTCTCATCACACCCCCAGGACACCATGCCTCGCATCATCGCTGTCTCCAACCAGAAGGGTGGGGTCGGCAAGACCACCACTGCTGTCAACCTCGCGACTGCGCTCGCCCTCGAGGACCACACGGTCCTGCTCGTGGACCTTGATCCGCAGGGCAACGCCTCATCTGGACTCTCTGTACCCAAGTCAGAAGTCAGCGTGGGGGTCGCAGATGTCATGCTCGGCTTCAGAGACATGCCTGATGCTGTTGTCCCGACCTGTGTGGACGGCTTGCACCTGCTGCCTGCCACACGCGAGCTCATTGGTCTTGAGATCGAATTGGTCGAGGCCAGTCGGAGAGAGTATCGCCTCAAGCGCGCCCTCGATGCATTCGGGAGTCCCTATGACTTCGTGATCATCGACTGCCCGCCTGCCCTGAACATGCTGACCATCAACGGGCTGGCATCGGCTGACGGTGTGCTGATCCCGGTGCAGGCTGAGTACTACGCGATGGAAGGGCTCGGCGAGCTCCTCCGGGCCATGAATCAGATTCAGAAGGGTGGATTGAACCGAAACCTCAGTCGCGAGGGCATCGTGCTGACCATGGTGGATCGACGAACCCGACTGTGCCGCGATGTGGTTGAGCAATTGCGTGAGGTGTTCGGCGACGAGGTCTTCCGAACAGAGATTCCTCGGAACATTCGCCTTGGGGAAGCACCCAGCTTTGGGAAGCCGGTTCATGCCTACGATCCGCTGTGTCGAGGCGCTGTGGCCTACACCAGCCTTGCACTCGAGCTTCTCGAGCGGATGGGTGCTGAGACCACAGATGAGGACACGAACACTGAGGACGCAGCCATGAACAACGTGATCAAGATGGAGGCGTCATGAGCCAGTCACGATTGGGCCGCGGTCTCGCCGCGCTAATTCCCTCGGACATCCTGGAGTCGCCCGGACGCCCCGCCAAGCTTGCCGCTACGGGTGAGCGCGGTGCGCTTCGAATGGTTCCCCTGGATCAGGTTCGACCCAACCCCGAGCAGCCGCGGATGCACTTCAACGGTGCCGAGCTCGAGAGCTTGGCATCATCGATCTCAGAGCATGGCGTCATCACTCCGCTGTTGGTGCGCTCAGACGAATCGGGCGGCTATGTGCTCATCGCTGGAGAGCGTCGCCTTCGGGCGAGTGGCCTGGCCGGACTCGATGAGGTTCCGGTCTGGGTTCATGACCAGGTCAACAGTCGCTCTCAGCTGCTCTTGGCGCTGGTCGAGAACATCCAGCGGGAGGACCTGGACCCTCTTGAGACCGCACTCGCATACCAGCGTCTGATCGAAGACTTCAGCCTGACCCAGGGAGAGGTAGCGAAGCGTGTCGGCAAGGACCGGACCACAGTGGCGAATGCCATTCGCCTCCTCAAGCTGCCGGACATCGTGATCTCTGAACTTCGCGCTGGGTCCATCTCGGCCGGACATGCCAAGGCGTTGCTCTCCCTCAACGATGAAGTTCGGATTCGGAAGGCGCTGGCTCAGATCATCGAGGAAGGCATGAGTGTTCGGGGTGCAGAGCGCCTCGTGGCTCGGATGCTGAAGGGCAAGCGCCCGCGGAATCAGCCTGCCAACCCCTACCGCCATGCGACAGCGCTGCTGACCTCTACCTTGGGCACCAAGGTCTCCATCGAGACCCGTGCGCGGGGTGACAAGGGTCGCATCGTCATCGACTACCACTCCAAGGAAGATCTCACCCGATTGGTGGACTGGTTGGCGCGGACGGACGCGGTCTAGGCAATACGATGAAGGGACAGAAGCCCGACCCGCCGCTCACTGTGATGGGCCCTGGAACGTACTACGACGGGGACCTGACCTTTGAGGGACGGGTTCGGGTGGATGGCCATTTTGAGGGACGCCTGTACACGGAGGATGTACTCGAGGTGGGTACCGATGGACGTATTGATGGCGAGCTGGATGTTGCCCGGGCCATCGTTTCAGGACGAATCAACGGAAAGGTTCGTGTCCGCGATCTCCTGGTCGTCGAGAGTACAGGGGTGATCGAGGGACACCTGGACGCCGCAGTCGTTGACCTGAAGCCTGGTGCCAGCCTGATCGCCGCTGTGCGCATATCGGGTGTATCGGATGAAGACTAAGCGGCCCTTTGTGGTCGTCATCGCAGGCGGAACGGCCAGCGGTAAGAGCACCATCGTGAGTCGATTTGTTGCCCAGACAGGCGCGACCCATCTGGGCCATGATCGCTACTATTGGGACGTTCCAGATCCAGTCGGGCATGACTTTGACCACCCGGATGCGCTGGACACCGACAGGCTGGTGTCTGACTTGGCCCGGCTGCGATCAGGTGAGCCAGCGGATCTTCCTGTGTATGAATTTGCATCCCATAGCCGTACAGCTCAGGTTGAGCGGGTCGAGCCGGCCGCTGTCATCGTGGTCGAGGGCATCCTCGTGCTCGCCGATGAGCGTCTCTCGGCGCTCGCAGATCTCCGCGTGTTTGTGGATGCGCCAGAGCAGATTCGGTTCGAGAGAAGGATGGCTCGAGATATCGCCGAGCGTGGACGAACCGAGGCCAGCGTTCGGGCGCAGTATGCGTCAACCGTGAAGCCCAACCACGACCGCTTCGTCGAGCCATCAAAGGCGCGGGCTGATCTGATCTTGGATGGCACCGCTGAGATCGATACGAGCGTGGCCCAGCTGGTCGATCGCCTCTCTCTCTAGTCTTCGTCTTCGGCAGCTTCAGCTTCCTTGGCCTTGGCCTTGGCCTCTCGCCTGGCCTCTGCCTCCGCCTTCGCCTTAGCGCGTCGCTCTTCTCGTGCAGCCGTCGCTGAGGCGCTCTCTGAGCCGGCGCTCACGGACACGCTGAAGCGCCACTCGCTCTCCCCGTCAGCATCATCTCTTGCGATGACTGTTACGTCGAAGTCGCCGCCCTCAGCAGTTTTGCTGGGTACGTACCGCATGACCCCGGTGCTTTCTCCGATACTGAGTCCCGGGGGTCCACCCTTGATGTGGTAGCTCACCCGTCCACCGTCAGGGTCTTCCGCCCGAATTCGAAGCCCATCAAGCCGCGTGATTCGCTTGGGGTTGGTGAGGATCCTCGGTGGGGTGTTTCCGATTTTGATTGAGGGTGCTTCAAATACCGCTTCGCCATCTCGGGTTCTCACCGAGACCTCTGCCTGGACCTTGTCTCCCTGCTCAAAATAGCGGTGCGGCAGGATCTCATCTCGCTGCGAGATGATCTCCCGTCCATCCACAAACCATGCCACATCGATGTCCTTGAAGCCGCCGCTGTAGTTGAGCTCCACCTCGACGCTGAGGTCATCAAACGCTCCAGGTCGCTTGGGGTTGTAGTTGACCGACTCGATGAGATCCGCTGAGGCGGCGCCCGTATCTTCATCTGCAGAGGCATTCTTCGGGCGCTTCTTGCGGCGAACAGTTTCGGTCTGTTCAGCGGGCGCGATCATCGGTGCTTTGGACTTGGGCGGCGGCGGACTGAAGTCGCAGGCCACAGACAACAGAAAGGCGGTAAACAGCATGGGTGCGAGTATACCGCCTCAGCTGGCATTGCTCTCCAGCGCATCCAAGACCTTGCCCGCTGGAATGACCTCCGCGAACCGAATCACGCTCGCAGCCATCGATGAAGGCAGCGCTGCCTTCTCTCCTTTCAGCTTCGAGCTCACCGCAACGATCACATTACCGGGTAGTGCTGCGAGGTGATCCTTGAGGTGACTGGCGCGCCAGAAGCCCACGATGTCGAGGTGTCCGACTCGACCGTCCTTTCTGAACGTGAGATCAGGGACCATCATCTGCTGTCCCCCGAGCGTCATGGGCTCACCTGGTCCCACCGTCCACCCGTGATCGAGCTGATCAAATCGTTCGAGGAACCAGGTCTCGGCGCGGGATGTCCAGGTTCCAGTGTCTCTGTAGTGACTCTGTAGGCCCATCGTGCTGTCCAGCAGCATGACCTTCTTGAACTTACGCTTCCTGCCCCAGAGCAGGGCCGCCTCCATCGTCCAGTCACCGGTCTGCAGGAGAACAGCAGGCAGGAAGTTGGCCAGCTGCATGCCGTACCGGGTGGAGAGGCTCAAGAGACTCTGAGGCCCGTCGATTTCCACCTCGATGTCGCTGCCGACGGTGCGCGCGCGGAACATGAGCTGATAAAATTTAAGGTACCGAAGCAGCTGTCGTACATATTTGGGGTGCGGCTGTGTAAGGGTCAGCTTGAGTTGACTGGCCTTGAGCAGTATGGCCTGGACCAGGGCTGTGTTGTAGCGGTGTACGTGCGCCTTTGGCTTGGGTATCTTCATCGCAGTCAGGACCTGGTGGTCCTTTAGATCAGCGTACATGCCACCCATGACATCAGCAGCTTCGCAGTCGAGGCTCTCGGCGACGTCTCTGAGTACATCCTCAGCGGTGAGGCGGCCCTCTGTGTTCTCGCTCAGGGCCAGTGGCCCCTGTCGTGCAGCCTCACGGAAGACAGTCCAGCGGAGCTCGGCGGGTGGCTGCGGAGACTGGGTCTCGAACGTCCCCTTGTCCAAGAGCAGCTTGGCCATACCTTTCGTGATTTTGTGGTCTACATCGACGCTACAAATCTCAGTGACGGCATGGTTCAATTGCCCTTTTGTCCACGAGCCGTCGAGCGCCCGAGACATCAGGCTGATCAGCTCCTCCGCCCGGGCCAGGTGTCTGGAGCTTGTGGTCGAGATGAAGGAGGGAACGATCTGCTTCTTGACCGTCTTTGTTCTGACGAGATCACCGGTAAGCATCGTGGGAGCGCCTCCGTGTGCTGGTCCGCATCTCCGCGGTGTCTGCAGCGACGACTTCATACAGGATTGCGGCCTTGTCCTTCGCTGGTCTGAGGATTCGACCGAGCCTCTGGACATGCTCGCGGACCGTTCCCGTGCCGCTCAAGACGATGGCGACCTCTGCTGCTGGCATGTCCACGCCCTCGTTGAGCACGCGGCTGGTCACGATGACCGGGAGGCTGCCATCCTCGAAGGCGGAGAGGATGGCTCGTCGCTCCTTGATGTCCGTCTGGTGGCTGATGCAGGGCACCAGAAACAGCTTGCTCACCTTGTAGGCCGTCTCGTTGTCGTGAGTGAACACAACTGTACGACGTCCATGTTCGCGGCCGAGCAAGTCGGAGAGCACCTCGAGCTTGGACTCGGTTCCGTGGGCGATTTGGCGCGAGCGCTGGTGGGCCTGGAATGCGGCACGCCCGGCCTTTGACTGGGCGGCATGCCGAAGGAATGTCTGCCAGCCCCGCGATGAACCCAGCGGTATGCGCTTCGCGGCCACGAACTGCTTGAATTGATTCCGGGCCTCTTCATACTCCGCCTGCTCCGACGGGCTCAGGCTGACCGGGATCCGAACGGTCTCATAGTCCGCCAAGAATTCGCCTGAGAGCTCCGTGATGGTCTTCTCGTAGACGATCTCACCCAGGATCTCTGTGAGGGCGTCCTCGCGCTCGGCGTCGGCGTCCCATGTGGCGGTCAGCCCCAGTCTGTAGGGTGCAATGGAGGAGGCTGCAGCGGAGAGGTAGCCTGGTGCGCCGAGGTGGTGAACCTCATCGAAGACCAAGAGTCCGAAGCGATTTCCGTACCGACCCAGGTGGATGGCAGCAGAGTCGTAAGTAGAGACAGTGATGTCCTCCACTTGGTGTTGACCCCCACCCAGCATACCGATCGGTGCATCGAATACTGCCGTGAGTCGCTCATGCCACTGACCCACCAGGTCGAGTGTTGGGGCCACAATGAGCGTGGCCCGCTGGGTCTCGGCGATGGCGAGCTCGGCCACAAATGTCTTGCCAGAACCCGTTGGCAGCAAGACAGCGCCTCGCCTACCTGCCTTGTGCCACGCATCAACCGCTTCGCGTTGGTAGTGGCGAGGTTCTCGGTGCTCCCGAGGGTTCAAGTTGTCGAGGCGCGTATAGTTTTGGGCTTCATCTGTGTACGGAATCTGGAAAGCACGCGCTGCAGTCACTGTGGCTGGGTACAGCCAGGCTGCGCCCCGAGGGTGTCCAATGCGGTCATCCATGACGAAGCCAGGCGGCAGCTGATCGAGGTCACCGCCCTCGACCACGAGGGTGCCATCATGGAATCGAATTAGCCACATGGAGACCCCCTATTGCAGGCCAGCCTTGAACCGCCACACCTTTGCTGGTCGGGCCCGTCCCAGGTGGCGTCGGCCGGGGGCTTCTTCGACCTTGTCGTCGTCCACCAATCGCTGGAATCGGCGACGGAAGTTGCGGGCATCGTGCTTGGAGCCCTTCACGGCCTCGTGGACATCGCGAAGTTCACCGACCGTGAAGGTACTGGGAACCAAAGAGAAGGCGAGGTTCGTGTACTCGATGTCGGCTCGAGTGCGATCGATTGCCGCATGGAGAATGTCAGCATGGTCGAACGCCAGTCGCATCCACGGTACCTCCTCGGCGCAGCTGAACCACCCCTCGCGCGCGTCCGTCACTTGGATGAGTGCGGCCCGGTCGGGGGGCACAAGCGCTGTCCAAGACACCGAGATGGTTCGGCCGCGAGGGTCACGCTCAGAGCGACCGAAGGTCTGTAGCTGAGCGAGTCGTCCAGCTCCATTTGGCAGACCAGTGGTGGTGCGAAGGGTGCGGCGTGCAGCTGCTGCGAGATCCTCGCCCAGGTGAGCGCCTCTCCCAGCCTGTACAAACCCACCAGGGAGGGCCCACAGGTTCTTGAACGGATGGGTGTTTCGTCTCACCAAGAAGACTTTCAGATCGGCATCCATGACCGTGAGGACGGCGAGGTCGACAGCGACAGACGCCCGCTCGTGGGTGTTGGGTGCGTATGCGGACACCGATCAGACCTTGGGTAGGACGTTGGAGAGAATCTTTCGTTCGACCAGGTCTGAGCGCTCACCCATGGTCGGACAGTTGGGATTCATCTTGTGGCGTGTGACCCGCTCAGTCCGACGCGCAGCGCGTAGGATGCCGTCGACCACTTCGTCGTCTACACCCTCAAAGTGGGCGTCGGACTGGGCCGCCTGAATCACTTGGTCGAGCGTGGTCGAGGAGATCTGGTCTGAGAACAGCGATCCGCCAGCTGCGGTGTCATTGAAGCGCGCGACTCGCTCGATGAGTCCCACGGCGGTGTACTGCGCTGTATCCGGATCCACGTAGCTGTAGAAGGAGTGGCCCGTATCGGTCAGCCTCAGGTAGTTCCCGATCTCGTCCTCGTCGGTGTGAGAGATCGCCTGGCCCCATAGCTCTGGTGTGGGGGCCGCTGTGATGATTGAGCGGTAGGCCTCTTGTGCGTTGAGGGCCACGCCGAGGCCATGAGCCAGCTGAAATACTTCGCCCTTTGACAGCATCGCGATGGGGTTGGAGTCGACCTCACCGTCGCCGCCTTTCTGGTAGAAGCGCAGCCACCGATCCTCGCACTCATTGCCGGTACCGTGCCTGAGCCCGTTCCCGGTCATCCGCAGGTAGCCTCGGCCCAGCGGCGCTCGTAGACAGCTTCGGATCGACCCCAGGATGGTGTTGTCTGCGGCAATACGTTGATCGACCTCGTTTGCATCAAAGCCGGCCTCCGTGAGGTTTCGCTTCATGTCTGAGATCATCGACTCGTAGGTCGCGGTCAGGTCGTGAACGATGAGCCGCGCGCCGATGGCGTCTGCCAGTACCTGCGCGCGCCCTTGAGTTTCTGAGCCGGAGTTGATTGATGAGTAAACCAGGGTGACCGCATCCGGTCCCAGCGCCATGACAATTAGGCCAGCCATGACGGCCGAATCGATGCCTCCTGAGAGGTCGAGTTCGGCGCGTTCAAGGCCTGTCTGTTGGTGATATGACCGCAGGGTCTGGACGCGGTCTTGGATCAGTGCGCTCACATCGGAGACGGGCATAGAGGCTCCAAAGAGATCATCGGTCGAATGGCATGTAGAATGCGGGAGTGACCGTCGACAATAGATTAACGGGTAGATCTGACCCTAAAATAAGCTGTGGGGGCCGAAAGTCAATGGCCCTCTGGCTGCTCTTGTGCGGTCTGTTCGCGTCGCTTCCCGCCCGCGCATGGTCGCCTATGGTCGATCGTGATCGGGTGCAGTCGGAGCGGTTTCAGCGCTGGGTTGCCAAGCAGAGTGGTCCCACAGAGCACGACGGATACCTGATGGCTGCGGGGGTCTTTCGGGCTGCCATGGCACTGAACCAGGGGCGCCCGGGCGTCGTCCAGCCCCGGCTGATTGGACACTCAGTTGAACGCAGACCCATCTGGGCATTCCGAATTCATAGGCCGGGAGAAGAGGTCCATACCAAGGTCTTGGTCTTCGCTGGGATTCATGCTCTGGAGTGGATCTCAACCCAGACGGCGGCCCACACGCTGGAGGCACTGGCCCTCTCACCACCGCGCGGGGTCGAGGTGACGGTGGTGCCATTGCTGAATCCGGATGGGCGTGCACGGGTGGAATCCGATCTGGCCGCAGGCAAGCGTCGCTATCGTCGCGGCAATGCCAGGCAGGTTGATCTGAATCGGGACTTTGCTGTGAACCGAGAGGCGAAAGCGTTCTGGAGACACATCATACCGGCGTACTATCGATCCTCACGCGGACCCCTCTCACAGCCAGAGTCGCGCGCACTGGACAGGCTCCTTGAGCGAGAACGCTTCGATGTGGCCCTGAGCCTGCATGCCTTCGGTGGCTTTGTGTACACCCCATGGGCTGGCCTGTGGGAGCGTCCCGAGGATTGGGCTGAATTCCATCGCCTGGGGACGGTCATGAGTCAGGCGCAAGGCGCTCATGCTTACCGTGTCCGACAGCTCTCTCGATGGGGCTTTTTCTTCCGCGCTCATGGTGCAGAAATTGATCACATCTACGGCAAGTACGGCACCAAGGCCTTCTTGATAGAGCTCACCCGATCTGGACTGAACCCGCTCAAGCCATCGCTGCTAAAGGTTCCGTTTCGTTGGTACAATCCCGAACGTCCAGACCGACACGTGGACAAGGGTTGGGCGGCCATTCGGGCCCTGGTTCACACGCTCTCTGACGAGACCTCCGTGCGAACGACTGAACCCATGGCGTCCGAGAGGCCCATCGATTAGTGGTCGGCCTTGTCTCAGGAGTTGAGGAACATGGTCGAGGTACAGTCCTTGAGCCGCTTCTACGGATCTCGTTGCGCCGTAGACCGCGTAAGCTTTTCGATCGCTGCCAATGAAGTCGTGGGCTTTCTTGGGCTCAACGGTGCGGGCAAGAGCTCCACGCTGAAGGTGCTCGCGGGCCTGCTGCTGCCGTCGTCCGGTACGGTCACCATCGACGGTGTCGATATGGGCACCAACCCAACGGCCGTACGTGCCAACATTGGCTTCTTGCCTGAGGACCCGCCGCTGTACACAGAGATGCGGGTCTCTGATTTCCTGCGCTTTGTTGCAGGGCTGCGCGGGATGTCGGCCTCGGCCATCGAGGCCCGCCTTCCGGATGTCCTGAAGAAGACCAATCTGACGGACGTGGCCGACCGTGTGATCGATGAGCTGAGTCACGGGTATCGTAAGCGGGTCGGCATCGCGCAGGCCATCATTCATGGACCCAAGCTCGTCATCTTGGATGAGCCAATCAGTGGCCTCGACCCTGTACAGATCGTTGAAATCCGCAGCGTGATCCGCGGACTCGCAGAAGAGAGCACGGTGCTCGTTAGCTCGCACATTCTCTCAGAGATCTCGCAGACTGCAGATCGCATCCTGGTGCTCAATCAAGGTCGGCTGGTGGCCCAAGGCACCGAGGCTGAGCTCGCGGGTCGCTTTCACATCGGTGGCTCTGTGGACATGGTGCTTCGCGGTGAGCGGGCAACAATCGAAGCCACGCTGCAGGCAAACAAGTCGGTCAAGAAGCTCATCGATCTGGATGGTGATGGCGACGACATTGTCATCCGTGTCAGCATGGCCGACGACGTGCGGGAGGCCCTTGTTGTCGCGCTGGTAGAGGCTGGAGTTGGTGTTCGAGGCGTGGCGAATGCGCATGACGAGCTCGAGGGCATCTTCCTTGATCTCGCTCAGCTGGAGGGTGAGGCATGAAAACGATCGTGCTGCTCGCAGGACGTGAACTGCGTGCGTTCTTTGATACGGCTTGGGGTTGGACCATCCTTGCGATGGTCTTGGTCCTCGATGGCTTGATGTTCAACGCCTTCGCGCTCGGAACACGGGAGCGGTACTCCGCCGATGTCTTGGCGGACTTCTTCTACCTGTCAGCGGGAACCACGATGATCGCCGGCATTCTGCTGACCATGCGACTCATCGCCGAAGAGCGCCAGACAGGTACCCTGGTGTTGCTCCAGACGGCCCCCATCCGCGCCATCGATATTGTGCTGGGTAAGTTCCTGGGTGCCTTTGGCTTCCTGGCAATTCTCACGCTCTTGACCGCCTACATGCCGGCCCTCATCTTTGTCCACGGTAAGGTCAGCCTCGCGCAGATTGCGGTGGGCTATGTCGGGGTGCTCAGCCTTGGAGCAGCCACCATCGCTGTCGGCACCTTTGCCACCAGCTTGGCTCGGAATCAGCTCGTGGCCGCGGTGGTTGGCGCGGGTGTGATGGTCTTTTTGTTGCTCGGGTGGCTCATCGGACAGATGACGGAACCGCCGTTGAGCGGCGTGTTCTCCTACGCGGCGATTTTTGACCGGCACTACCAGCCCTTCATGAAGGGGCGGCTGAACACCGAGAGCTTGGTCTACTACGCATCCATCTCGTTCGCCTTCTTGCTGCTCGCGACCCGAACGCTTCAACTCCGGAGGCTCCGATGAGAGGCGGTGTCTTGATGTACATCGTGGGCTTGGGCCTCGCGATGCTCTTGTCCCGCCTCGGTGGTGGCCCGGAAGATCTGGTCACTCAAGCGAGTGCTGCGGGCTGGCTGATGGCCATACTCGGGCTCGTCTTGAGTGTGCGGGAATCCCCTGCTGACGATGGGGCTGCTGCGGCCAAGCGCTGGGTCATCGTGTGTCAGATCTTGGGCTTGATTGGACTGGGCTTGGTCACGGCCCTCACCCTCGACCGCGTGCCTGCGGGAGATGATGGTCGAACGGTGGTGCTGGTGCAGATTGCTGCGGCGCTGCTGATCGGTCTCTCGATTGTGCCCCTGTGGACTGTCGATCGGGTGCGAGCGGCTTCGCCGGTCGTGCTGAGTGTGTCCAGGGTCAGCGACGCTGGCCAAGGTGGCTTGTCTCTTGGGCTGGCGCTGGCGCTCCTGTTCCCTGTGAACCACTTGGCCTCTGCCAACAATGTTCGATGGGATCACAGCTACTTCAAGACGGCGTCACCTGGTGAGGTGACCTTGGCGACCATCGCCAACCTCGACGAGCCGATCCAGGCGTGGCTGTTTTTCCCGACCACATCGGATGTGACCCAAGAGGTTCGGACCTACTTCGATCAGATCATGCATCCAAACCTTGAGATTCAATACGTCGATCAGGCTCTCGAGACTGAGCTCGCCAAGGATCTTCGCATCCAAAAAAATGGCGCCATCGCCCTCGTCCGAGGGACTGGCGATGATAAGCAGGTTCAGCGCATTCGGCTGGGCGACGAGCTCTCAAAGGCCGAGCGCAAGCTCAAGAAGCTCGATCAGGATGTATCCAAGGCCTTGCTCAAGCTCGCGACGGACCCACGACAGGCCTACATCACGGTCGGTCACGGCGAGATGTACTGGAAGAAGTCTGGTGATGTCCTCCCCGCGAGGACCATCGAGGGGATGAAGTCGGAGCTCAAGCGCCTCAACTTCAAGGTGTCAGAGCTTGGTGCTGCGCAGGGCTTGGCCTCCGAGGTTCCCGAGGATGCTGAGTTGGTCATCGTGATGGGTCCGACCGAGTCCTTCCTCGAGGAGGAATTGGTCGCGCTCGATGAGTATCGTCAGCGTGGCGGTGCGCTTTGGGTGGCGATGGACCCCGGCGGCGAGGCGGATCTGAATCCGCTGCTGCAGCCGATCGGTCTGTCCTACGACGGCAGCGCCATGCTGGTGGGCACCACCAACGTCTGGGTGGCCACCCGGCGGGTCACTGATCGGTACAACATCTTCACGAACAAGACCTCCACGCACCCCTCGGTGACCACGCTGTCGCGAAACAGCAAGACGCGGGCACTGCTGACGCCGCTGGCTGCTCCCCTCAAGGTGCTCGAGAGCGCGCCCCATAAGGTCGAGATCACGGTGCGGTCGCTCGCTGAGGTGTGGCTGGATAGCGTCCCCAATGTGCGCTTCGACGGTGCCATGGAAGAGAAGAAGGGCTGGCCACTGTCGGCGGCCGTCTCTGGCGGAGATGCCGATACGGAGTTCAGGGTTCTCGTGACCGGTGACGCGACGTGGGCCAGCGATCTTGTCCTGCCCTTGTCCATGGGCAACCAGGAATTCCTGCGAGATGGTCTGAGCTGGCTCGTCGATGAACCCAGCCAGTCTGGGACTGTGAACAGCGAAGCAGACGTGAAGATTCGACACACCAAGGGAGATGATGCGTGGCTCTTCTACGGCACAACCTTGGTGATTCCTGTGGCCTTGCTTGGTTTTGGCCTGCTCCGCGTTCGGTCTCGACGCAAGGATGGTGAGCGATGATGCGTGCCACACTGACTTATGCCGTCTTGTTGGTGGCAGGTCTCTCCCTCAGCTGGATGGAGTGGACTGCCGAGGAAGAGGTCGACCTTGAGGGCCGCGTGGTGGTCTTGAACGGCGATGTGGGTGACATCACTGCCGTGCGATGGACCGGCGAGGACACCGAGGCCACCATCACCCGGCGCAGTGACGATCGCGGCGACTACCTCTGGGTGGAGTACACCCGGTGGACTGAGCGGAAGGTGGCCTCAGCAGAGGACGATACTGGAGCCGCAGGAGAGCCTGAGCCTGAGCGTACAGCCAAAAACTCTGTGTTCAAGAGTGCGGGCAAGGGTGAGGATTTGTTGGCCAAGATGAGTCCGCTCGCCGCCCAGCGCAGTCTCGATGTGACCGATGAGGCCAAGCTCGATGACCTGGGCCTCAATTCTCCCAACTCCCGCATCGAGATCGATCGCGCCGGAGGGACCGAGGTGCTCGACATCGGCACTGAGGCATACGGAACCCGTGACTTCTATGCGCGGCATCGGTCCTCTGGGCGTATCTACTTGCTGGACCGTGAGCTCATTCAGCCGCTGAAGTACGCGCGGACGCGCCTGCCTGACCGCGGACTGTTTGGCATGGCGAGGGCAGACATCAAGGACGTCACTGTCTCGGCTTCTGGGGAATCTCAGACATGGGTGCAGCGACATGCAGATGACAAAGTCAAGGCCCACTGGGCGCTCGCCACCGAGCCGGACACCATGGCGGAGCAGGCCACCACGTGGGTGAGCAAGTTTATGGGTCTCAAGGGCACCCAGTATGCAGATCCAGCCGATCCCCCGCAGGGGCTTCAAGAGCGATTCAGCCTGACGCTCACAGACGGGGAGACCACCACGACGGTAGTCATCTCACAAGTCGGTGAGGACGGAGACTGGTACGGCCAGTCGGAGTACACCCGTGGGTTCATCAAGCTCGTGCGTAGCGCAGCGGGTGGTCTCGCAGATGATGTGGCGTCCCTGATTTCAGAGGACGCGGGGGCTCAACCCTAAGGTTGAATGTGGACCACCACGACGGTCACATTGTCTTCAGTGCCGTGCTCGATGGCCTGCTGCACCAAGATCTCGGCGAGGTCCTCGGGCTCGTGCTCTCTAATGATGTCCGCCAGCGCCGCATCATCCAGCGGATCTGTCAGCCCATCCGAGCACAAGATGAAGATGTCACCCTCGTCGATGGGGCGAGTAGAGGTATCGGGCTCTACAGGGCCGTGGTAGCCTACGGACTGAGTGAGGATGTTCTTGTGAGGCACGATACGGGCCAACTCAGGGGTCAGCGTTCCAGCGTCGATCTCCTGCTGGACCACAGTGTGGTCTCGGGTGAGTCGGTGGAGCTTGTCGTCCCTGAACAGGTAGATTCGGCTGTCTCCGACGTGACCCAGATGCGCCTCGTCGTCTTCGATCAGGAGGACGGCCAGCGTGGTGCCCATGCCGGCGTGGATGGGATTGGCCATCGCAGCTTGCCTGATCGAAATGGACGCTTGGTTCATCGCGTAGCGGAGGCGCTCACGAATCTCTTCCTCTTGGTCCATGCTGGAACGGTCGAGTCGAGTCTCGTCGGGGTTGATCTCGCCGAGGAGGACACTCTGAACAGCCTCCACAGCAATGGCGCTCGCAATCTCTCCGGATGCGTGCCCGCCCATTCCATCGGCGACGACGAAGAGGCCAGCCTCTACATCGACCAAGAAGCAGTCCTCGTTGGCTTCGCGGACTGGTCCGGGATCCGTACGCGCTACAGCGTCCAGTTGCATGTGGCCTCCTGTGCAGCCACGACTATAGATCGAAATGGGCCTGTCGCGCTCTCAGGGGTGGCTGCATGACGGCCATCGCGAGTGCAATCGTTCCCGAAGCAGGTGCTCGGATCGGGGACTATGAGGTCATCCGTGAGCTCGGACGCGGCGGTATGGCTGTGATCCTCACAGCTCGGCATGTCGATACCGACGAGGTGCGCGCCATCAAGTTGATGCTCCCGGGCACACACCATGATGAGGTGGTTCAGCGTTTTCACCTTGAGTTCGACATCTTGGCTCGACTCGATCATCCGGGCGTCCTCAAAGTTTTCGAAGCGGGCGATATCGACGGCAGGCCCTACATCATTATGGAGTTCCTCGATGGCGTGGAGCTCGGTCGGGCAGTCGAGTCATGGCAAGACATACAGCCGGCTGAGCGCTTCGAGAAGGCCCGTGAGGCTCTGGTCGCGGTGGCCACTGCGCTCGAATATGTCCATGGTCAGGGACTGGTGCACCGGGATGTGACCCCCAGCAACATCATGCTGTTGAGGGATGGCACCGTTCGACTGATGGACTTTGGGGTGGTCAAGGAGCCTGGCGCAGACCTCACGTCGGTCGGTGAGGTGGTGGGCACCGCCGCCTACATCGCACCCGAGCAAATCACGGGAGTTCGGGTGGATGCCCGGACGGACCTCTACGGTCTGGGTGCCGTCTTGTACCTCATGCTCACTGGTCGTCGCCCATTCTCTGCGAGGACCTTGGCGGGGTACCTCGACAAGCACCTCAACCGCCCTGTCCGTCCGCCGCGTGAGCTGGTGCCGACCGTACCCAAGTCGCTGAATGACATCTGCGTTCGCCTCTTGGCCAAGGATCCTGCTGCTCGGTTTGGCTCGAGCAGCCACTTGCTTCACGCACTCGATGAGCCAGCGGCCAGCGACGACTTGCTCGATAAATCAAGCTGGGATCCTGGCGTCGTCGGCCGAGCCAGTGAGATGGCTCAAGTGCGAGAAGCGGTCGCGAGACTGGCGGCTGGCAGCGGAGGTCTGATGGTGGTTGAGGCTGCCTATGGCATGGGTCGTACCTCGCTGAGTGAAGAGGCGATCAAGGCTGCTCAGCGCTTTGGAATCATGACCACGATCGGGCGGAATACGGCGCCAGACCAGCGGGCGTTTGAGGGCTACCGAGAGAGCTATCAAGCCTTGCTCGATGACGATTCAGATCCGACCGCGCTCGCGATTGCATTTGGTAAGCGGCAAGCCGGTGACTCCACGCTGGAGAAATGGCGCGTCTTCTCTGCATTCAAGGAGTTGCTGGAGCGCTCAGGGCCGCATCTCATGGTGCTCGATGATCTTGATCGGGGGGATCGGGGCTCGGTCGAGATGACCGAGTATTTGGTTCGCAACCTCGTGGGGCAGGCCAAGCACCCGCTGCTGATTCTCATCACGAGAGGGCCCGCAGAGGCGAACGATCCGCTGCACCAAGTCCTGGATTCCCACGAGACTGGCGTTCGGCCGGAGCATGTGCGCTTGGGGCCACTCAGCGTCGGCGCTGTCGAGGAGCTTCTGCTGTCTCTGGTCCGCGATGATCCCAAGGTCCCGTTGCTTGCAAAGCGGATCCAGCGGGAGGGAGAGGGCGTGCCCTTCTTCATCCGAGAGATGCTGCGGGTACTCATCGAACAGGAGGTGATTGTGCGTGGGCCGGGCGGTGAGCGCGGCAAAATCACCCTCAGTCAAAAAGCGATAGGAACGTCCAGTCTTCCGGTTCCCAGTTCGATCCGAGAGGCGATTCAAGCTCGTCTGGAGCCTCTCAACGCGACGCACAGGACCCTCGTGGGCGTCCTCGCTGTAGCTCGGCAAGAGGTAGACCTGGACATGCTCTGTCTTGCAGCACTGATGGACACAGAGCGTGTCCTGCACGGCATGGAGCGACTCATCGACAGCGGCCTGGTTCGGGAGCGTCTGGTTGGCGAGACAGAACGGTTTGAGCTTGCTCAGAATCGCCTGAAGGACGTCGTCCTTGAGGGACTGTCGATGGACCTCAAGAAAAAGCTCCATCAGCGCATTGGAGAGGCGCTCGAGCGTGCGCAGCGTCGACGGCTCTCCTTCGTCGTGGAGTCACTCGCCTACCATTTTGAGCAGGGTGAGGTGCCATCGAAGGCCTACCCGTACCTCGTTCAAGCGGCAGACAAGTTGATGGCACGAACCTTTGTGTCCGAGGCTTTGGAGTACCTCGATCGGGCGCTGCGGATTGAGATGGACGCTCGGGAGTACATGACCCTCGATGATGCGGATCGCCGCCTCGCAGACCTGCGCCTGAAGCGAGCACGCGCGCTGTATCACCTGGGACACCTCTCAGAATCCGCTGAAGAACTGAGCAAGGCGTCCGTCCTCGCCGATGAGCTCGGTGACCCCAAGCTCAAAATAGGTGTCCTGACTGAGAAGGGGTGTCAAGCACGGCGCATGCGCTCACTGGACGTCGCCGAGGAGCAGCTGACTGTGGCGATCGACCTGGCGCGTGAGCACGGTCACAGGCGACTCGAGGTTCTCCCACTGTACGAGCGCGGCGGTGTGGCATGGGCCCGCGGCGACCTCGAGGGTGCACGAGACTGGTGGGTCGAAGGTCTGGCTCGATCCGAGCAATTCAACGATGAGACGCGCCTGGCCTGGGGCTACGGAGGTCTGGGTCTGCTCGCGATGTGCAAAGGCCAGAGTGCTGAGGCGCGCCGGAAGCTCGAGCAGGCGATCGAGGTCTGTGAGCGTCATGGACTGATGGAGCGACTCACCGTGGCGCGCATCAACCTGGTTGAGCTGTATCACTTCACTGGAAACTTCCGGAAGGGGCTGGCGGTCTCGGATCAGACGGTGAGCCAGAGTCGAGAGGTTCGCTACCGCTTCGGCGTAGGCTTGGGCATGCGGTATCGCACCTTGATGCTCACCGACATTGGACGCTTCTCGGAGGCCATGGACAATGCGTTGGCCAGTCTGAAGATTCACCAAGAGATGGAGACCCGTGAGGACGAACTCGCCAGCCTCGTGGTGGCCTGTCGGGCTGGACTTGCTCAGGGTGCTTACGACGAAGTGGAGCCCATGCTCGATGCGGCCACGGCCTTGCTGGATGATTACGACACTGAGGGCTTTGCCCCGGTGGTCCATGCTTGGCGTGCGCGCCTCTATGCCAAGCAAGGACGCATGTCGGAGGCCTGTGATGCGGTAGAACTCGCCGGTCAGGTGGAGACGCGTCCTTGGCCAGGTCAGCGTGCGAGGACCAACCTCAATCTTGCCCGAGCGTACCTGATGATGGATGCACCAGAGCAGGCGCTGCACCTCACTGAAGAAGCCCTTCGACTCGCAGACTCGAGCGGCTATCGCCACTACGCCATGCGCGCGCGGCAACTGATCACACAATGCACGGACGATGAAGTGCTGATCGCCAGACACAGGCGAGTAGCAGAGGCCTTGGCGCGCTCCCTTGCCGCCAACCTCAGCAGAGAGGATGCGGGGGCATTCATGCAGATCCATGGCGTGAAACCCCGAATTTCTCTGGCAGCAGGCGCGGGTCTCGGGCCGGTACCTTAGACCGAAGCTGTGATCGCAGTTTTAGCGGTTGGGTATATGAAACGGTTCCGGTAGACTGCCCCCAATGTCAGAAGTCACGCCGCCCCCCACGCCCGGAGACACCGTCGGGCCCTACTTGCTCAAGGAACTCTTGGGTGTGGGAGGCATGGCCACCGTCTACAGGGCTGTAGATGACGCGGGCTCGGTGTGCGCGGTGAAGATCCTCCACCCTGGGAAGGCTCAGACTGACGAAGTGAAGCGCTTCGAGAGAGAATTTCTCGCACTGCGTGACTTGCGGCACCCCTCCGTGGTTCAGGTCTTCGAGGCAGGAGTGGCTGGAGAGTATCCGTGGATTGCGATGGAGTACGTGGATGGCGCTGACCTCGGATCGCTGGTGGATAGATGGACGGCCAATCCGCCACCGAATCGATTCGCTCAGGCTGAGCGAATTCTCCGAGGCCTGTGTGAAGGGCTCGCACTCATCCACAGCAAAGGCCTGATCCATCGAGATCTCAAGCCCAGCAACGTCATGGTCACCAGCTCGGGAGAGGCCAAGCTGACAGACTTTGGCGTCGTGAAGGCGCCCGGTGCCTTCACGACCCAGCTCACGGTCGCTGGAAAGCTGGTGGGTACGGTCGCATTCATGTCGCCTGAGCAGATCACTGGAGATCCGGTGACGCCGGCGTCAGATCTCTACAGCCTCGGTGCAGTCCTGTATGTCTTGCTCACCCTGCGTCGTCCCATCGAGGCGGACAACATCGCTGGATACCTGGCACGGCACATCACGGAGACCCCACGGGCGCCCTCAGACATTGATCCGAATGTACCGCCTCACCTCGAGGCCATCTGTCAGCACCTGCTCAAGAAGGAGCCAAACCAGCGCCCAGCCTCAGCCAGTGAGGTGCTGGCTGCACTCGATGGAGACACCATCAGCCCAGCCCGGTCGCTCCATGGCCGAGAACGGGAGCGAGATTGGTTGGATACCCAGCTCTCTCAGGTGGACCGGGGCGCTGGCGGACTGGTGATCATTCATGGCGAGGTTGGTTCTGGTCGAACCTCGCTGCTTGAGAGCTTTGTGAACATGGCGAAGGCCCGGGGACTCGCGGTCGCCGCAGCGAGCGGTGCACGCACTGAGCTTGTCGGGCAGCTCTCGCGTCAGCTTCCTCACCAGGCCGCAGGTGGCGCTTCATGGGTGGGCCTCGCGGCTGCAGCAGCACTGCAGCCCACCGTCATTGTCATCGATGATTTGGATCACATGGAGTCTGATGCCACCGTTGGTGTGACCGACCTCCTCAGGAACAAGGTGGCCATTGAAGGCCAGCCAATCTTGGTTGTGGGCTCGATAGAGGCGGACGAGGGCTCCACTGGTGCCTTGAGTTCGGGCGCATCCACGGGCCTCAGTCCTGAGCGGCTGGTCCTGGGAGGGTTGGAGCGACCCGCAGTCATTGCGATGGTTCGAGACCAGGGCGTGGCCGGTGCGGTCGGTGCTGCGTTGGGCCGTCGTCTCGCTGAAGACCTCGGCGGTATGCCCGGTGCGGTCGTTGAGCAGGTGGGTGCCATGGTTCAAGCGGGCTGGCTCGTGCCGACCCCCGACGGGGGATTGCGCGCTGGGTGCACCATGGAGGCGCTTCGAAAGGATCCGCTTCCGCTGCCTGAGCGACTTCGTCAGCAGGAGGCAAAGCGAATCAAAAGCTTGGGCATCGATGCCCGACAGCTCTTCGACGTCTTGGTCGTGCTCGATATGGAAGCGACCATTGAGCTCGTCGGCGAGATCGCATGCTTGGAACCCCACGATTTGGGTCGCGCACTCCATGAACTGTCTCTGGGCAGGCTCATCCAGGAGCGCACCGAGGGAGTCCATCAGATCTTGTCACTTCGCGGTGAACGGAATCGAGAGGTGGCCTACCAGCTCATCTCGAAGGACCGCAGGGTTCAGCTCCATCGTGCCGTGGCTGCATCCCTTCGGCGTCGCTCGAGGCGTCGCTCTGGAACCTTTGCTGAGGTGATCGCCAGCCACCTGCTCAGCGGGGGACAGGTTGGCGAGGCCTTCCCGATGCTGTTGGTCGCCGCGGAGACCACGCTGCGGTCCGGTAGAAATCGCCAGACTGTGAAGCTCCTCGAGAAAGCGGAGCGCGCCCGCAAGACTGCCGCATCAGATCTCGATGAGGCGACTCAAGCCAAGTACGATCGCCGCTTATTTGCACTGTGGGGGAGTGTGCGGGGACGTATGGGCGAGAACCGCAAGTCTGAGCAGGCCTGGAGGCAGAGCCTGGAGGCGGCTCGGGTGACAGGAGATACCGAGTCAATGGCTCGGGCTCAAGCGGGTGTTGGTTTGGCTCGAGTGGCGCTTGGCGAGGTGGTCGCGGCGAGCAGCGGTCTCGAGCAGGCGTTGGCTCGCCTTCCGCAGGGCGATCCAATGTGGGCACAGGCTGCGGAAGCCCTGGCGGGAGCCCGACTGAGTCGAGGCGATGTTGAGGGTGCACACCGACTCTGGACTGAGCTTCAGGAGCTCGGCCGAGAGATGGGGGCCGGTGCTGTCCATGCCCGCTCAATGGTGGGGCTCGGACAGATTCACTTTGTCCAGGGGAGACTTGTTCAGGGTCGCGATGTCTTGGAGAATGCGATCTTCAGGCTCCGGGACCAGGCGTCCCCCTGGGTGCTGCCTGAGGCACTCCTATGTCTTGCTCAGTTGACCCACAGCGAAGGTCGACTGGAGGCCGCTCGTACGCTGGCCTTGGAGGCTGAGTCAGCGGCCCGGGACCTGCCACGATTACCGCTCTGTGTGGCCGCGCTTGGACTTGCGGCGCGCTGTCTCCACGACATTGGTGTGCCCCACGACGCACGGCTCATCGCCTCCGATGCCGCGACCATGGCCCGCACCCTTGGACCAGTAGAGTCGACCATGGCCATAGGCTGTGTTCTGCCTGCCGCGCGTGTCCTCGTTGCGCTGGATGCAGTGGATGAAGCGGCGGCCATCCTACCGTCCATGCCGCCCACTCAAGACGAGGGCATCGGCATCGGTGATCCGGTTGGTGGTCTGCTTGCGGTGAAGAGTCGTCTGGTGCTCCACCGAAACCCCACTGTGGCACTCGCGCTCGCAGGCTCCGTGCTCGACCGTCCTCCAGCCGCGCTCGTGTGGTGGGCGGTTCGACACCTACTCGATGCCGGGCACACCCTGGCCTCTGCAGGAGAAGCGCGTGCCGAAGAGGCGGTCCGACGCTCACTCCAGCTCCTCGAGGGAAAGCGACTCGATCTCCTCCGTATGGAGGCTGGATTGCTCGCCGGTCGCTTGGGCATCGAGCCCGCTGCCGCGGACATGGGTCTGAGACTCCTTGATGATTTCGAGCATACCTTAGGTTCTCCTGAGGGTTTCCGCACACGCTGGCTTGGGTAGATTCGGAAGAACGCCCCCCACAAATCCCTTGCAAAAGCGCCATCAAATGGGGGGCCAACGGACTTCTCGCCGGGTTAGGGTCGCGCCGTGAATGAACCACGAGGAAACGGCGCGGATGCGCTCCCGGAAGAGATCGTCATGGGCGGGGTCACCCTCCGTCCGGGTGACACCATCGGACCGTATCGCTATCAGCGTCCTCTTGGCCGTGGCGGCATGTCTCATGTCATCCTTGGACACGATCCAGCAGGGGTCGCTGTTGCGCTCAAAATTCTCAAGGCCAATCGGTTTCGTACGGGCCTCGCTCGGTTTCGGCGTGAGTTCAGAGCTCTGGCTCGCCTGAAGCATCCGAACGTCATTCGCGTCGAGAGCTATGGCGACATCCATGGTCATCCGTACATCGCCATGGAGTGCATCGAAGGAACGGACCTCTACCAAGAAATCCGAGGCTTGCCGCGTACCGACCTCTCGAAACGCTGGGCGCGGGTCGAGGAGATCTTGATCGACCTGTGTCGTGCGCTTGCCTACATCCATCAGCGCGGCCTCATTCATCGGGACCTCAAGCCGAGCAACGTCCTCATCAACAAGGACGGGGTCTGTAAACTGACAGACTTCGGCATCGTGAAAGAGCTCGATCCAGAGGCCGATGTGCAGCTCTCCACCACACTGGTCGGGACATGGGCTTACGCGAGTCCAGAGCAAATCTCGGGGCGTGCACTCGATCACCGCTCTGATCTGTATTCGCTTGGCGTGATCCTCTACACCATGCTGACCGGTCGACGTCCATTCCAAGCGAAGGACATGTCGGGCTACCTCCAGCAGCATCAGGAACATGAGGCCACGCCGCCGATCAAGCTGGTTCCAGGAACGCCGGTCCAGCTCAATTCCATCTGCATGCGCTTGCTTCAGAAGCTTCCTCGGAACCGATTTCAGAGCGCCCAAGAGATCCTGTACCAGCTCGAGCAGATCGACATGGAGCCTGGGCAAGTTCAGGAGTCTGCACAGTGGACACCCATACTGGTGGGGCGGGATGATGCCGTCGATCAGACACGGGATGCCGTCGGTCGGCTGACGCGCTCAGAGGGCGGCGTGCTGATGATCGAGGGCGGAGAGGGAAGCGGCAAGACACGGATGGTGGGGCTCGCTCTGCACCATGCTCGCCTGATGGGAATCCCGGTTCATCAGACTCCGATGGCCTCCGGTGCTGGCTCCTTTGAGAGCGTGCTGTCCATCGGGCGGCGGCTGAGTGAGGCGCTCGATGAAGAAGTCTCTCCAGAGCTCATAGATGGTCTGGCGGCGTTCGTGAAGGAAGAGGGTCAGATTGGCTCAGATGCTCGGTATCAGCTCTTCGACGGGATGCGGGACGCGCTTGAGCGGATTCTGAGTCGTGGTCCGTGGATATTGGCCATCGACGACTTCCACAACGCACCGGGACCGCTCGTTGAGCTGTTGGGCTACATCGTACGGAGCCTGATCGGCCGAGACAAGCTCCCCTTGCTCATCATTCTCTCGGCTCGTCGCGACAAGAACACCACGCTCATGTCCAGTGTCCAAGATGGCACTGCGCTGTCGATGCACCCAGAGGTCATCAAGCTCACCTCCCTGAGCGCAGCGCACGTACGATCTGTGGTCACGGACATGCTGGGCGATGGAAAGGCTGCCCTGGACCTCGCACGAACACTCAGCGAGGAGACCGAGGGCAAGCCGTTTTTCGTCGCAGAGTTCTTGCGGTCATTGATTCAGCAAGGGGTCATCGTGCCCAAGGACAGCGGGGGGTACAAGCTCATCGCCAATGCGATGGATCTTGCAGGGGGTGAGCTCACGATTCCGCACTCTGTACGCGCCATGGTCAGGGATCGACTCCTGCCTCTTGGCGATCACGCACGGGAGGTCGTCGATACCCTGAGCGTGGCTGGGCGAGACACCGACCTCGATGTGTTGCTCGATGTCTTGGGATGCTCTGAGGACCAAGCCCTCGATGCCCTCGATGTGCTGGTCGAGTCTGGTCTCATCACCGAGCGTCGACTGTCTGGACAGGTTCTCGTCGACTTCTCGCACCGGAAGGTCGGTGACGTGGCTTATCGAGATCTTGAGCCTGAGTGGAGAGCCAGCTTACACCGACGTCTCGCGGTGGCACTCGAGATGAGGGCCGTCGATAATCCAATCGTTTCAGAAGCCATCGGCGAGCACTATTCGCGCGCTGGCGAGAGCGGGAAGGCATACCGACACCTCACCTCCACCTCCCTCCGGCTCTGGCAACGCTCGCTGACCGCTGAGGCATGGGAGATGTCCGAGCGCGCTGTGCAGCTGGCTGAGTCTGCGTCCGGTGATCTGAGCGAGACAGACTTTGATCGGGCCCGCTTAGACGTGCTCCGGGTACGTGCCTACGTGAGCTACAACCGCGGTTCTTGGGAGCAAGCTGAGCACATCATGGCCTCGCTACAGGGCGTGGCGACCAAGCTTGGGGAGACGGCGCTTGCGGCCGAGGCTGCACTGGACCGCGGGATTGCGTTGAAGCGTCTCGGACGCGCGGAGTCTGGGCTCCACATGATCAAAGATGTGGTGATGAACGCCCGCGCTCAAGGAGACAGGGCTGTGGTCATGGAGGGCCTCAGGCGACTGGCTCTGTATGCCTGGGAGAATGGTGATCTCGACAAGTGTGAGCACCTCGCGAGCCAGGGCCTTGTCAGTGGTCAAGGAGAAGCATTTGAGAACAGCCGCGCAGGCTTGCTCATTGTCCTGACAGCTGTCCAGGCTGAGCGCGGGGAGCTGGCCCAAGCCATCGCAGGCTTGTCAGAGGCCCAGGACATATTCATGCGGCTTCGGAACAAGCGTGCTCACTGCATTGTGCTGTGTAATCTCGCTGAGCTTCGTCTCTCACAGGGTGAGATTGCTCAGGCCTTGTCTACCGCCCAAGATGCCTTGAACCTCGGCACTGATGTGGACTTTCATGTGGGCATTGCTGCCGCACTCCGGGTGTGTGCCATGGCTCGAATGGATGTCGGTGACATCGACGGTGCCGGAAACGCGCTCACCCGCGCCCTCACCTACGCAGAGTCTGAGGCAGGGATTGACCGGGTCGCGACGCGCCTTCTGTGTGGACGACTGGGGCTCAGGATGGGCGACCCGGCCGCCAGCATCTTGCACCTCGACCGTGGTCTCGCCGCCGCCGAGAGCGGTGACCCTGAGTCGTACACGCCACTGCTGATGGCGATGCGTGCCCGGGCTGATGTCGTGCTGGGACGTGATGATCGCGGACGCGAGTATCTGGAGAAGGCGGAGGCCATGCTCGACGAGCTTCCCATTCCCCGAAAGAGCCAGGTCCTGGTGGTCTTGGCGCTTGGTCAGCAGATTCTTCAGAATCCAGAATCGGCGCTGGCCCACGCCCGCGAGGCCGCACGAATCGCCGGACCACGAGGCTATCGCTACTGGAGCATGACCGCCCACGCCATCATCTCTGTGGTATCGGACGATGAAGCTGAGGCAGCTCGCGCACGCGGAGAAGCGCGAAGCATGGCTGAGGAGTTGGCCGCAAGGGTGCCTGAAGAGGACCTCGAGGTCTTCATGGAGCTTCCGCGTATCCGGGCGCTCCTGCAGCCTGTTCACTTCACAGATGAAGTCATGATTGGCGAGGACTCAGATGGGGATTGACTCAGAGGTCCCTCAGACCATCGGGCACTGGACGCCGTCCCGCTTGATTGGGTCGGGGGCGGTGGCTTCAGTCTACCTGTGTACCAATTCGGATGGGCAGACAGCGGCGGTCAAGTGGATGAATCAGAGCCATGGGCCCCTGGTTCGACGCTTTCTGAGGGAGATCGAGAGTCTCAAGCGTCTGCGCCATTCCGGTGTGACTCGCTTCATCGATGCTGGTGAGGCGGAGGGTCGACCGTACCTGGCCATGGAGCATGTGAGCGGTGTAGATCTCCGGCTGTTCACGACAAAGCTGCACAAGCGACCCAGTGCTGAGCGCTACGAGCGCTGTCGTGCCATTGGACGCATTCTCTGTGAGGCGCTCGAGCACATCCACAACGTCGGTCTGGTTCATCGGGATGTGAAGCCAAGCAATGTTCTGATCTCCGAGGATGACCGAGTGGTGCTTGGCGATTTCGGCGTCGTCAAAGATCCGGATGCCCTGGATAAGACAGCTGTGGGCGTGGTTGTTGGTACCCTTGCGTACGCCGCGCCTGAGCAAATTCAGGGCGAGGCCGTCGATGCGAGGACCGATCTATTCGGCTTGGGTGCGACCTTGTATTTTGTGCTGACTCAGCGACGACCCTTTGATGGGCTCGATCGGGATCTCAGTGCCCTTCCAACCCCACCCTCTCGTGTTGATCCGGGCATCCCTGCAGATCTCGAAGGCGCCATCATGCGACTCCTTGCTGCAAACCCAGATCACCGACCACGCGATGCCGGAGCAGTCCGTGCGCTCCTCTCAGCGGAAGAAACCGGTGGTGCAGTGCTCGCAGGCACTCGGTCGACCGTTCGTATGGTGGCGGATTGCTTGGAGCGCGTCCAGGCAGGCGAGTGCCTGTTCGTCCGCCCCACCGGACCCGCTGGGACACGCAAGGCATGGGTCGGAGATCTGTTGAGGCAAGGGGCGCAGCGCCAGGGAATTCCAGTCATCGAGGTGTTGGAGTGGGGTGCATGGGCTGCTGTGCGACGGCGAATAGAGGCTGGAGAGGCGCTCTTGGTGGTGTCTCCTCATGACCTTGAGACGCCCGCACATGTCCGGCGAGTGTCCATCCCACTCAAGCCCATGAGCCTGGCGGATGTTCGCCGCTCTTTGGTCAGTGTTGCCCCAGACGTCTCCGATCCAGCTGGTATCTCCGCGACACTCCATGAGTGGACGGGCGGCCTTCCACGCTTGCTCGCAGGCTTGCTCGAGACTCACGGCATCGATGGCGACTTTCAGATGCCCACAATCGAGGGCCCGCATCCGTTTGTAGATCGCTTCCTCGACGGTCTCGACATGGATGAGATGGACGTTCTCGGTGTGGTTGCTCTGTCCGGTGCTCCACTCGAGTCGACCACGATTGAGGACATCACCCAGGTGCCGGTCGACGAGGTCGTCCAGCGACTCATTGAGAAGGGCTTGTTGGTCGATATCGAGGGACGCTTTCGACTCATGGGCGCCATGTTTAGGCCAGCGATTCTTGACCGCCTGATCGATCCGGAGGGGCTGGAGAGCCGAATCGCTGAGGCCGCCTCGAGAACGGGTGGTGCGGGCACCACTCCTGAGTGGCTGGTGAACGAGGTCCGGCGTGGAATCGATAAGGCAGAGGCCTCTCTCCTCGGCGGAAGTCTGTCTGGTGGTCTCAGCGCCATCCGGCGGGCTGTCGATCTCTCCAGTGCGGTGGCCGACCGCGGAATCAAGGCGGAGGCCAACATTGCTCTGGCCAACGTCTTGATTCGTGTAGGCTTGCTCAAGGAGGCGGGCCGTCGTCTTGCAGATGCAACCGCCCTGGCTCATGCAGACAATCGACAGGATCTGCGCCGGCTCTGCCATGCGCTTCGTGCTTGGGTGACCATGGACATGCAGCCGAGGTCCCGTGCCGCTGCTGCGAGCGCAGTCGATAGGGTGCTTCCGATGCTCAGCGGTGCGGATGCACGGGACTACAGCTCGGAGGATGCGCTCCTATTCGCCACTTGGGCACGTGCGGCCGCGGTCTTGGGGGATGCTGCAACGTTCGACCGTGCCTACGCCTCAGCGCTGGAGTGGGCGGATCATGTTGAGGTTCCCCTGCAATTGGGGATTCGGCTACAGCTGAGCCGGGGTGCGATGGTGCTTCGACGGACCGAGGTTGTCCGCAAGCTGGCCCACGTCGTGTTGGCAAGCAAGGACAAGTACCCACTCATGGGATGGGAGGCCGGCCGGATCATCGCTCAGCTTGAGGGTGGACTTCCACCGCCCGCCGGATCCCTCTCGCAGGGTCTGGATACCACCACAGCCGAGGCCTTCGTCAATCGCCCTGTTTAGCGCGTCCGTCGCCGGCCGAGGACAAGCAGTCCGCAGACCCAGGCCCAGGCGCCGACTGGTGCAGCACCAGCGGATGCGCAGCCGCCCTTATCCTCATCAGGGGTGAGGTCAGCCGGCCTGTAGAAGTCGATGATTGAACCGAATCCATCGTCGACCTCTCCGTCATCCTCAGCCTCGATGTCTGAGTCGGCATCGGCATCGGCATCGGCATCGGCATCGGCATCGGCATCGGCATCGCTGTCTGAATCGGTATCGGCGTCCGCGTCGGCATCGGCGTCGGCATCTGCGTCTGCGTCTGCATCTGCATCTGCATCTGCATCTGCGTCATCAGAAGAGATCACGTCAAAGTCGACGTACGAGCCGATCCAGTCGAGGTGGCTGTCTACTCGCATGGAGCCGCCCCCGCCGCCGGCGCAGGTGTCGCTGCCGCCGGTTGAGAAGCCATAGCTGTTGACGCCGACCAACTCCCAACCGCCGCCAGGAAGCTCCATGAGGGCGGCTCCGCCCGAGTCCCCGGAGCAGATGTTGTCGCCACCGGGGTCGACGGTGAAGATGGTCCCCGAGTCGTAGTCGTAGATGGGGATGTCCACGAAGCGCTTGGTCCCGCTGTCGCTTCGTCCTGACCCAGTGATGCCAAAGCCCACGTAGCGGATGTCATCGTCGATCCAGCTCGAGCGGAGGCTGTCATCGTTGACAGGCATGGGTTCAACCGACGTCACGTTGTAGACCATTTTGATGAGTGCCACGTCGTGTCGGATGTAGCTGCTTGAGCCGGTGTAGTCCGGATGGATGTACCAGTCCTCGATCCAGACGCTGCGGTCGATGCCGGAGCTGGAGCCCATGTTGTGACCGAAGATGACCTGCGTCGTCCACGAGTCATTCCAGTCTTCGACACAGTGGGCGGCGGTCAGGATCCATCGCGGGGCAATCAGTGTTCCAGAACACACGCCACCATAGCCGCTGCTGTTGTATCCAGTGAGGAACACGACGGCGGGGAAGTCTGAGGTGGTGTAGCCGCCAACGATGGGTGGAGGGGGCGGGTCGTCAGCCAGAACAGGGGTTGAGAAGCCCAGGATGGCTGCCATCAGAAACTTGACCATGTGTGTTCACTCCGCGTGGTGGATTAAAAGTATCCGACCCTCCGGTTCAATTTGTCTCGAAAAGGTGAAGAGTCCAAGTACAAGGATCAATGCAGAGTGTGAAAGGCTGGTTAGGGCTGTCAGAGAGATGGAGTCGAGATGAACAAATTTTGGATGCTCGCCCTCGTTTTGAGTGCATGTTCGGACCCGCCTGAACACAAGGGCAAGGTGACGGATCGTTGGGGTAAACCCATCGCAGGAGTCACGGTTGGATTCTCGGGATCAGCAGCCCAAATGGTGAGCGGTCCCGACGGCAGCTTCTCGATCCCCGTGCAGGCCGCAGAGATCAAGGTTCGGGCTGGAAAGCCAGGCTTCATTAAGCAGATACGGACAGTGGCCGTTCCGGCCAAGGACGAATCACCGACCCCGATTCGCTTCGCGCTGTACCCCGATCCTGAGTCTTCTGGGTTCTACATGGTCGGGCAGTCTGGCTACAACGCATTGGACTCGAAGACCGTGAAGACAGTGGGTACCGATATCCGCGGCTTCCACGGCCTGTCGGATGTTGGCAAGGTTCGGATGCAGACGACGAAGCCGATGGAATTCGTCTTCACGTCAGAGGCTCGTCGGAGTGAACTCAAGCAGCTGGGCCTACAACTCCATCGCCTCAAGTTCATCGAGACAGAGACCCTCCCAGGTGTCCTGGGTGAGACGAGTGTAAACCTCAACCTGTGGGTGTCTGATGCGCCGGTATCATTCGATCTGACAGGGCTCGATACCAAGGACGACTACACGATCAAGACGCGCGAAGCCCTCGAGCCGGGTGTGTACGCATTTCACACCCAGGGAATCCTGACGAGCCAAGATCCCACGGCGCTCGACAAGCTTCCTTCAGAGATGCGGGTGGCCTTTCCGTTCGAGGTGCGCTGAGTTTCGGCGAGATCAGAACACGGGAGCCGGTTACCCAGAGGCAGTGAGGTGAACATGCGTCCCGGCGAAGTCGAATCATTGCTCCAGCTCGAACCGGCTGATCGTTTGGAACCGCTGACCGAGCTCGGCCTTGGATTGGTGTCTGATGACGCCAAAGCTGAGGATCGAGGAAAGGTCATCAGCGCGCTAATTGCCGTCATTGAGTCGGGTGAAGGCAATGCCTTGGCCAGGATGGCAGCAGGAGAGGTACTTGGTGCGCTGGGCGACACCCGTCTTCGGGATCCCAGCGCTGCCGACTACTGGACTGAGTTTGATGTGGACGGAGATCGCGTCGCCGTCGGCCGCCAGCTCGTCACAGTGGCCGAAATCAGCCGCTTCTTCGCCGAGGGTGGCTACCAAGACGACAGCCTCTGGTCTGAGGCAGGTCGGCACTGGCGAGACACTCGACGCACGCTGTGGTCCGATCTCGCGGCAGAGCCTGACTCCGCGCCGCTTGTGGTCCCGAACCAGCCCGCCATTGGCGTCACATGGTTCGAGGCCCTCGCTTATGCGAAGGCATCCGGTGCTCGGCTGCTCCACCTCGATGAGCGTCTGTTTGTCATGCGCGGGTCAGCCAATCGTCCCTATCCATGGGGTCAGCCCTTCGGCTACGGCAACGCCAATACGTCAGAAGAGGGCCTCGGTAAGCCGTGTGCAGTGGGCCTGTATACTCGCGACTGCACGCCTGAGGGTGTGTATGATTTGGCCGGAAATGTGGCCGAATGGACGATGGATGAGGCGGATGACGAGGTGATCATTCACCCTGGCTCATGGAACCAGCCGTCGATGAGTGCATGGGCCAAGGCCCGGGCCCTGGTGCCACAGAAGACCCGAAGCGCCGACCTGGGCTTCCGCTTGGCGCGCGACGCCTAAGGCTCAGGCGCGCGCCAGATAGTCCTCGAGGATCACCGCTGCTGCTGCTTGGTCGATGATGCTTTTTCGCTGGTGTCCGTCGTATCCTGCGGCTTGGAGACGCTCGGTGGCGACCACCGTCGAGTAACGCTCATCTTGGTAGTGCAAGGGTAGGTCTGTGGCCTCTCTGAGGGCATCTCCGATCTGTCGAGCAAGTCGTGCAGATCGCCCCTCGGTGTCGTCCAATTCGAGGGGAAGACCGACGACCAGCGCGGTTCCCTTCACCTCGCCCAAGATGTGGACCAGCTTGGCCACATCTTTCTTGACCCCCTGTCGAGACAGCGTGCTGTGAGGACTCGGTATACCACCACCCTCTTGGGCCGTGGCGATTCCGATTGTCTTTGTTCCAACATCCAGTGCGACAATGCATCCCATGCTCGGTGTGATACCGACTGCACAGGAGGGGGTCAAGTCATGTCGGACACCATCACACTCATTTCTACGGGTGAGGAGCTCCTCACCGGAGAGACGATCGACACCAACAGCGCGTGGCTGGCTGCGGAGGTTTGGGACCGTGGCTTCTCAGTGTCGCGCATGTTCACCTGTGGTGATGCCCTTGAAGAGTTGGTGTGGACCTTCTCTGAGGCGTCTCGAACATCAGACAAGGTGATCTGTACGGGAGGCCTCGGTCCAACCGTGGACGATCGAACAGCGATCGCGCTGGCCGAGTGGGCCGGTGTGCCATGCGAGGAATCTCCCGAGGCGTTGGCCCAGATCACGGAGCGCTATGCCCGCCGAGGTCGCACGGTGTCACAAGCCAACAGAAAGCAGGCCTGGCTTCCTCAGGGGGCGGTAGTTCTCGAGAACAAGTGGGGATCTGCACCCGCATTTGCGCTGACACACGAGGGAACCACTGTCGTATGTTTGCCAGGTGTCCCGCTCGAGATGAGGAAAATATTTGAGGCTTCTGTGGCGCCCATGTGGACAGCCGCCGCCCCAACGATTGTTCACAAGGTTCGAAGCTTCGGTGTGGCCGAAAGTCGTTTGCAGGCCACGCTCAGTGAGCTGGATCTGGGTGAGGCCGAACTTGGGTTTCGCGCTCATATTCCTGAGGTTCAGGTGAAGCTTCGATTTGATGGTGGCTCCCATGAGCACGACCGTACGGCGGTCGTTGAGCGGGTGAAGACTGCTCTCGGGGACGCGGTTTACTCGGTTGATGGTGGCGATCTCGCCGAGACGGTGGTCCAGAGGCTGTTGATGCGGCAGGAGACGGTGGCGCTCGCTGAGAGCTGTACAGCTGGATTGGTCACAGGCTGGCTGGGCGATGTATCTGGCGTGTCTGCCGTACTTTTGGAGTCTGTGGTGACCTATGCAAATGAAGCGAAGGTCCGTCTGGGTGTGCCCGAGACGGACATCGCGGAGAATGGAGCGGTCTCTGAACCTGTTGCGATGGCCATGGCCTCCGCCATTCGTGAACGAGCTCAGAGTACGTGGGGTGTATCCATCACCGGCATCGCAGGACCCTCAGGCGGTACACCCAACAAGCCCGTGGGTACGGTCCACATTGCTGTATGTGGGCCCAATGGGCACGCGCACCAAGTCGCCGTCATTCCTGGCTCACGTAAACAGGTTCGGATGCGTGCAGCTGGGGGTGCGCTGGCGTTGCTGCTGCGCCAGCTTGCTTAGCGCTGCCCGAAGCCTGCCCTGAGTCGGGTCAGGGTGTTTTCGCTCATCACGAACACGTCGTCTGACCCCTGGGCCTTGACCCAGAAGAACACGGCACCGCCATCGTTCCGGAAGTGGCGACCCACATAGAGCGCCTCGTGGCTCCCGTCCTTGCGCTGCACCTCGAACACCATCCGAGGCCGCTTCAGGCCTGTACGTGAGTCAGGCAATTTACCCGCCTCTTCTTCTCCCTTTGGTGCAGTGAGCAAGCGGACGACGAATGCCACATCGGCCACGTCTGCTTTCACGCCAGCGGGGGAATCAATCTGCCACACCCCACTCTCAGAATGTCGGGCGACCTCCACCTTCGTCTTGCGCTGGTAGTAGATGATTCGGTCGATGTCGGCCTCGTCGACCTTAAACATCACCATACTCGGAACGGCTGCTGCGCCTGAGGTAAACAGGGCGAGATCTTGTGCGGCGACGGCGTATACCCCCGAGCCTCCGGCCACGCGCACAAAGGCGACGCCGCTCTCGACCCGTCTTCCGATGGCCAGGGTGGTCTCGGTGCCGTCCTTGTCCATGATTGTGATGCTTGCCGCAGGCGGAGAGAAGCCGCCGTCGAAGTCATCATCGAGGATATTGACCGCACGCATCTGACCGAGTTTTTGTACCACTGCGGTCAGTTCATCCGCTCCAAGGCCCCAGCCGGGATCGGGATCCAGTGTCCACGGCCCCTGACCCTGATCGTCCTCAGTTGGTTGTCGAACCAGATGGATGAGGTCTCCGTTCCACGGCTCGATTCGAACGCCCTGGATGTCGGTCTCTGACCGATCGATGACGACACGATTTCGCCAGTCCAAAGGATCGCGTGCGAAGCGTTGTCGTCCACCCAGCCGTGCACGGTACACGCTCGGGTCTCCGCTCACGCGAACGAAGCTACTCCCGCCAGCCATGTCACCGCCAATGGTGAAGGACGCAGCAGGCTCTTTGCTGTCGGTCCACAGCTCGACGACAATGCCATTGGAGGCATCGAGCCCGTAGTCCTTCAGGTTGCCCTCATCGAGGGTGACATCTGCCACCACACGATTGCGAAATGCGGCAAGGAGTTGGGCAATGCGATCCCGATCAGCTTGATGTTCGATGGGTGCGGTAATCGCCCAAGCCTCGGTCTGCTCATCACGCTCGAGAATGGTCTTCGCCGTCGCAGAAGACAGCTCAATCCGAGAGACATGGTCAGGATTCAGGCCGACAATCACCACCTCATCCGCGCTGTTACCAGTGGAGTCGGGTTGATCGACCGCCGCGAGGATGGAGAAGAAGATGGCGATGCCAGCCAGCAGTGTGCTCTTCTTGGTCAGAGATGGGATGGTCGTGTTCATTCATCCCCCTCGGCACTGGGCGCCTTCGTCTTGGCGGGTGCCCTCTTCTTAGCGGGTGCCTTCTTCTTAGCGGGTGCCTTCTTCTTGGCGGGTGCCCTCTTCTTGGCGGGCGCCCTCTTCTTGGCAGGGGCCCTCTTCTTGGCGGGCGCCTTCGTCTTGGCGGGCGCCTTCGCATCAGGACCTGTCACGACAGCATCGTCGATGGGCTTCACCAGGGAAGCCAAGACCTTGACCTGTTGAGCACCTACAGCCTCTTCAGTGGGCGGATCTTCAGTTAGCGCTGCCTCAGGGGTCGACTGTGAGGTCTCCTCACTGTGATCTTGTTCCTCGAGGATGCGACGAGCCGTCCGACCCAGTAGCATCGACTCAGCACGCTGCTCTGGTGTCATCTCTTCGCCATCGGTCTCTACAATTTCGTCGGCTAACGACCAGTTTTTTGCCAGAGGCTCAGGCTCAGGCTCAGGCTCAGGCTCAGGCTCAGGCTCAGGCTCGGGCTCAGGCTCAGGCTCGGGCTCAGGCTCGGGTTCAGGCTCGGGCTCAGG
>Ga0115012_10000051_pt1 | contig 71092 bp, 69 predicted proteins | sample TroAtlMetagenome_FD_88706 | JGI IMG/M metagenome (GOLD analysis project Ga0115012, IMG submission 88706) | Marine eukaryotic phytoplankton communities from Atlantic Ocean - Tropical Atlantic ANT10 Metagenome | ecosystem: Environmental > Aquatic > Marine > Oceanic | place: Tropical Atlantic... | reverse complement strand
GTGGAGGCTGTCCACCGACTCGCGCCAGTCACCCGATTGTGTGTCCACGATGAAGGTCGCCTCGGTCCCGCTTTCGTCGCGCCACACCACGATCTCAGGGATGCAGAGTGCACCATCGCCCCAGGCCTCCCATGCTCGGCTTCGCGCGGCGTCGACCCGAAATGCAAAGCCAGCGAGGCAGAGCGGAGCACGACTCTCAGCGGGTAGGCCGCTCATGTTGGTCGTTTGAGTGTTCGATCCCTCGAACTGTCGCCACCAGGTTCGGGCGTCCACGAAGCGATTGGGCCCAGCTGGACGAGACTCTGCCAGTGCGCCAACGGCCACGAACCGCTGTGTACCCTCCGGTGCTGACCATGCCATCAAGCGGGCTCCGTCGGACTGAAGCGGTGCGAGCAAGGTCCACGGGTCGGTGTCAGGCAGCGGCACCCGAACACGGCGCCAGCGCGAAGTGGCGTCAGCTGTCACGCCGGCTCCCCGAGACCAGGTGAGCGACGGGTGGGAACATCGACTGTGCCGTGGCATCGAAGCCAGCGTCGTCCATCAGGGCCACGAACTCGTCAGCGGTACAGAAGGCCCCCATGGACTCGTGCAGGTACCGGTAGGAGTCCTTGAATCCGGTGATGAGCCCACCGACCACGGGTACGACCATGCGGTTGTAGCTACCGCTGAGCGCCTTCGAGACCAGTCCAACCGGCTGAAAGAAGTCGAGCACCGCGATGTGTCCGCCGGGTCGGATCACTCGAGCACACTCGGCGAGCGCGAGGTGAACCTCTGGGACATTTCGCAGCCCGAATCCCGCGATGATCGCGTCCACGCTGTTGTCGTCCAGCGGGAGATCTCGGGCATCCTTGCAGTGGATCGTGACCCGTGACTCGTCCTCGATTTTCGATGCTCCATGGGCCAGCATCTGCGCGGAGAAGTCCACGGAGTGAACGTGGGCTGCCCCGTGGTCGACCAGCATCTGGGTGAGGTCCAGCGTCCCTGCACAGAGGTCCAAGACGGTCCCTTGGCCAGAGTCATGGAGTGCCGCCAGTGCGCGCCGTCTCCAGCCTTGGTCGAGACCCAAGCTCAGTACCCGGTTTCCGAGGTCGTACTTGGGCGCCAGTTCGTCGAACATCGCAGCCACATCAGGGGCACGGTCGACCGCGCCAGCGACGGGTGTTTTGGTGTCCTCGTTGTTCATGAGATCCTGTTCACCAGATGGTGTGCAAGGTCCTCGAGCGCCGTTCGGTAGTCAGACTCCGGCAGAGCCGCCAGGGCCTCGACGCCGCGTGTGACCAACTCACGCGCTTCATCCAGCGCCGCTGTTGTTGCACCGGTGGCCTCGATTCGTGCCATGAGGGCCGGGATGTCGGCAGGCGCCGGATCGCCGGCACGGAGGGTGTCGCGGATGCTGGGGTCGCGCTCCATGGCGATGAGGAGCGGCAGGGTCATCTTCCGTTCCGCCAGGTCTCGACCTTCTCGCTTGCCCGTCGTACCGATACCCCCAGTGTAGTCGAGCACATCGTCTGTGATCTGGAATGCGGTACCGACGCTGAGTCCGAATGTGTTGAGATTTTCTGCGGCCTCTGCATCATCCACAGCCCAAGCGCCCGCAGCGACACACCAAGCGATGAGTGTGGCGCTCTTCTTGTAGACGATGTCCATGTACGTGCTGACGTCGAGGTCCATGTTGCCCCGGTTGAGCAGTTGGGTGACCTCACCCTCGGACATCGCAGTCACCGTCCATGCAAGGCGAGTCACCGCTTCATGTCCGCCGTGCTCAGCGGCCAGGAGTAGCCCTCGGGCAACACAGTAGTCACCGGTCAGGATGACTGCTGGATTGCCATAGACCCTCTGTGCTGCGGCCTTGCCGCGTCGCTCCTGCCCATCGTCGACGACGTCATCGTGCAGCAGGCTGCCCAGGTGCAGGAGTTCACCGATGGAAGACAGCTTGCCGATGTCTCCCTGAAACCCGACCGCTCGGGCGCCGAGTACCGAGAGCAGTGGTCGCATCCGCTTGCCACCAGCCAGGGCGAGGTAGCGACCGATCTCAGACACGGCGGGGATGGTGAGCTGCAGCTGAGCGTGGATCTGCTCTTCAGCCTGACCCATGTCGTCGGCGACGAGTGCGAAGATCGTCCCGACGTCAGCGATGGTGGTTCGGGGTGCACCTGCGTGCAGTCCCGATGGTGAGGGTCGACTGGGTTGGATTTGCATGATTGGGGCCTGTGACTGGATGGCCAGCATACAGTTGAATATTTCAACCGCTATTGAAATCGTTATATTCCTAACCCCCAGCACCGGAATAGGCCATGGATCTTCAATCAGCGCACACCCTCGACTCTGACAGCCCACAGAACCAAACCATCCGACAGGCCCGTGCACTGGTGGCGGAAGCCGTGGGTGAGGTGATGGCGTTTTGGAATTTTAAGCCTTCCATGGGGCGAGTGTGGGCCACGCTCTACCTCTCACCGAGGCCGCTCACTTCGGCGGAATTGGTCGAGGAGACCGGACTGAGTGTGGGCAGTGTGTCGATGACCCTCTCCGAACTTCAGGAGTGGGGTGTGGTCCGACACGCGGGCCGAACGGGGGGACGACGCTGCTTTGAAGCTGAGACCGATGTCGTGAAGATGGTCACGAGGGTGTTCAGAGAGCGTGAACTTGGCTTGATTAGGGAAACGGTCGACAAGCTGGAGAGGGCCATTCGCCTGCTCGATGAGCACGGCCGCTCCAGTGTTCCTGCACAGATGCTTGAAGGGCGATTTGTGATCACGCGGGCCCGACGTCTCCTGGATCTTGCAAACACCGGGCACCAGATGCTGGACCGGTTTACACGAGTGGGGCGCCTCGACATCAAGTCGATCCGCAACAAACTGACGCGTCGGGGGTAGGTGTGGGCAGGGCCAGCAATCTTTCTGAACTGCAGTGGACCGACAGCTTCGTCAATGAGCTTCCAGGTGATCCAGTCACCACGAACAGCACTCGGCAGGTGCGAGGAGCCGCATACTCTCGGGTCGAGCCCACCTCCGTGGCTTCCCCCACGGTACTCATCGCCTCTCCAGAAATGGCTGAGGAACTCGGTCTGGACCCGGCTGCCACGACCGACCAAGATTTCGCCGCAGCGATGGGCGGGAACGCCGTCGTCGACGGCATGAAGCCCTATGCCGCCTGCTACGGCGGTCATCAGTTCGGTAACTGGGCTGGCCAGCTCGGAGACGGGCGGGCCATCACCCTCGGAGAGGTCATCAATCCAGTGGGGGTTCGGTACGAGCTTCAGCTCAAGGGCGCTGGGCCAACACCGTACTCGCGGTTTGCTGACGGGCGAGCTGTGCTTCGGTCATCCATTCGAGAGTTCCTCTGTAGCGAGGCCATGCATCACCTGGGCATCCCCACCACCCGCGCGTTGTCGCTGGTGGGTACCGGTGATCCTGTCGTTCGGGACATGTTCTACGATGGCAATCAGCGGGCTGAGCAGGGCGCCATCGTCTGTCGCGTCGCGCGCAGCTTTCTGCGTTTTGGGAGCTTCCAAATTCACACATCGCGCGGCGATATGGACATGCTCACCAAGCTCTTGTCCTACACGTTTGAGCATCACTTCAGCCACCTGGGTCCAGTCACGAAGGACAGCACGCTGGCCTTTCTCACCGAGGTGGGTCAGTCCACCGCGAGACTGATGGCAGAGTGGATGCGCGTGGGCTTTGTGCATGGCGTCATGAACACAGACAACATGTCGATCCTCGGTCTGACCATCGACTACGGCCCCTACGGATGGATCGACAACTACGACCCCGACTGGACCCCGAATACCACCGACTTCGCCACCCGACGGTATCGGTATGGCATGCAGCCCCAGATGGGCGGATGGAACGTCGTACGGCTCGCGGAGGCGCTATACCCCCTCATCGATGACATGGACGCGGTGAAGCAGGCGATCGGTGACTTCGAGACAGCCTGGGCGCGGTCGCACACTGCGATGGTGGTTGGGAAGCTTGGTCTGGGGACCCACCGAGGCGAATCCGATGATGCGCTGTGGATCGATCTCACGAAGCTCCTCACTCGGGTGGAGACGGACATGACGGTCTTCTTCCGTTGTCTCGCGGAGGTGGGTGGTGATGGCGTGTTGACCGATGCCATACAGCCCGCCTTCTACGACTCTCCGACTGAGGAGACTCTGGCGGCGTGGGAGGCGTGGCTGGAGCGATATCTCGAGCGAGTCTCGGAGACACCGACTGACCAGCGACGGTCAAGGATGAATGCCTACAACCCGTGGTTCATACCTCGCAACTACCTCGCTCAGGAGGCCATCGAGGCGGCCGAGCAGGGAGACATGAGTCAGGTGGAGCGCTTGCTCGATGCCTCCAGGCGACCCTATGACGCAGACAACGCGCGGCCCGAGCTGGGTGGCAAGCGTCCGGACTGGGCTCGAAACAAGGCGGGGTGTTCCTCGCTCTCGTGCAGCTCCTGAGGGTCGCAGAGGTGGGTCCGATCGCGTACCTGCTGGGTCGCTTCTCGACCGTCTCCAACACATTTGTCTACAGGGAGATCGTACAGCTGAGGGACTCGGGCGCTGCAGTCCACGTGTATGCATTGACCGGCAGCAATGATCCTCATCACGCCATCCTACGGCCGGGCGAAGTCCGTAGGGTTCCGTCTGCGCACTCTGTTTTTAGGATGCTCGAGCCATCGGGTCGCCTGAAGGAGGCGTGGATTGCGCATGGGGGTCGGGAGAAGGACCTTCGGCGCGCGGGGTGGCTCGCTGCACAGTGGGTTCGCGACGGGGTGGTTGCGGTTCATGCGCACTTTCTCGGGACGGCCGCTGCGGTGGGTGCCGCGGCCTGTGAGTTGGCTCAGATTCCCCTGGTGGTCTCAGTGCACGCACGCGGCATTCTTGTGCCCGACGACATGACTCGATTTACTCTGGAGCGTGCCAAGGAGATTCGAACGATCTCAGCGCGCACATCGGCGCTTGTCGCGGCTCACAGTGGTCGGTCCTCGCGTGTGGTGCCGCTCGCTGTGCAGGCTGCACCCATCGCACCTGAATCAACCGAGCCCCTCCACGTGCTCACTGTTGCGCGTCCCGTTGCAAAGAAGGGGTACCACACACTCCGTGAAGCCATGAGGATGCTTGGTCCATCCGCCAAGTGGACGGTGGTCGGTGCGACGGAGTCTGAGGTGGGCGGACCCATGCCCGGACTGCGCGCACTGGGTCCCGTTCCATTCTCCGAACTCGAAGCAGTCTACGCGGCTGGCGTCGATGTGTTCGCGCTGCCTTGCCAGGTGGCTGCCGACCGCGATGAAGATGGTGTGCCAGTGGCCATACTCGAGGCCATGGCGCGAGGTGTGCCTGTTGTCACCACGGGGGTGGGTGGAATCCCGGAGCTCATCGAGGATGGTGTGAGCGGTCGACTGGTGCCCCCCGAGGATCCTGAATCGCTCGCCGAAGTTCTTCGCTTGTTGAGCGATGATCATGCTGAGCGAAGGCGCATCGGAATGGGGGGGCGAGATCATGTACGAGCGACTCGTCAGCCAGTTGTACAGACCGGTCTCCTCCGCAGTCTCATCGAGCAGGTCATCGATGGATAGGTGTCGGCTTGTATTCTTGATGGGGGTCCAGCGCTCCGGCACGAACGCATTGTTCAAGTCGTTTGAGCGTGGCGTCGATCACGCGTTCAATGAGGCGGAGGACAGTCCGCTCTTTGAGGACTTCTTCCTGCGCGACGACTCCGTGGTGCGTGGTGTTCTCGACGGGTGTTCGGGCGTTGTCCTCGTAAAGCCGATCAGTGAGACCAAGCGTCGCACAGTGCAAGAGGTGTTCTCTGCATACGAAGCGTACGACCTCTCGATGATCTGGATTTATCGTGATCCGGTGAATTGCTACGCCTCGCACATTGAGCGATGGACGGGTTTTCGTGGCCAACCCGAGGCCTTCGCCGCGTCGTGGTCACAGAGAAACCAATCGGTGCTCGATGCGCTCGCGGCACATGGCGACCGAATCACACTTGTTCGGTACGAGGACCTTACGCGCTCACCAGCGATGGTGGTGAGTCTTGGTGCGAGGGCTGGATTGAGGATCCGCAGTAAGTTCAGACGTGATCGCCGCAGGGGTCGACGTGAGCTGCCTAAGGATGTGATCGCCGCGATTGAGTCGGGTACTCAACAGGTCCTGAGCGCGCTCGATAGTGCCTATGAGCTGTGAGTTCTGAGCATAAAAAAACCCGCCTTTAGGCGGGTAAATGGTCGGGGAGACAGGATTCGAACCTGCGACATCCTGGTCCCAAACCAGGCGCGCTACCAGACTGCGCTACTCCCCGAAGGAATCGCTGTCTAATGCGATTGTGCGTGGTGTGCACCATGAGTCGTTTACGCGTGACAATATGCCGGGCGTAGTCCACAATGAGAGTAATATCGGAGACCACGATGATCTTTGCTTCCTTGCTGCTTCTCGTTGGGTGTGATGACACCAAGTTCAACGGTCATTCCGTGGAGGGAGATACGATAGTGGCGGTCCTCGAGGGCAACTGTAATGGCTGTCACTCCGGTGCCTCGGCCCAAGGTGCGCTTGATCTCGCGGTCGATCCCTGTGACCTCGTGGGGCTGTCCTCATTGGGCGGCGATTTGATTGTCGCAGCGGGCGACCCCGAGGCCAGTGTGCTGTACACGCGCATCGTCAATGAGTCGAGCCCCATGCCGCCAGTGGGGTCCGGTGAAATGCTCAGCGACGCCAATGTCGCTGTTGTGTCTGACTGGATCATGAACGAGGCGCCGAGCTGCGATGGTAACGGCGGCGATGGCGATGGCGATGGCGACGGTGATGACACAGGCGGTGCCGACCTATACTCCTTTGCCTATGTCTGGAGTACCGTAGTCCAGGGGTCCTGTGTCGGCTGTCACTCTGGTGGTTCCGCTGCAGGCGGGGTGGCCTTCGACGATGCCGACACCGCTTACGCGAGCCTTCTCGCCGGCTACGTCACCCCTGGTGATGCTGACAACAGCATGCTCATGGACCTGCTGACCTCGACTGACGATGCCGTAAGGATGCCACCAGGGCAGCCCCTCGATGCATCCGATATTGCTGTGGTTGCGGACTGGATCAACAACGGAGCCGCACAATGATTGCGCTTATTCTCGCCCTGTCCGCACCCGCCCAAGCTGCGAATCTCGATGGTGTCGATGAGGCTTGTTGGCCCACTGCCGAGCGAATGCAGGCAGACATTGCTGCCGGTAAAGGGGGCTACAACGAACAAGCCCAGCAGGATTTCTTGCTGAACTACTTCGCGCTCGCAACCACCCTGTCCCCGCTGCACTCAGCGGTCCCACTGAAGGGCGGGCAAGGCAGTGTGGGGCTCGAGTTAGACATCCTGCCGCCGCTTGGCTGTAATCGCCGCCTCGTGCTCAATGGAACAAAGACCGAAGACACGAACAAGACGCCCATCGCTCCCCGGCCTCGGGTGCTCTTTCAGTTCGGTGATATCGGTCCCATCAAGCCCTACGCTGGTCTCGCATACGTGCCGCCCGTGACGGTCTTCGGCACCAGAAACGTCATCATCAGCGGCGAGGCTGGATTCGGGGTCTCCTACGACGGTGGATTCGAGTGGGGCTTGCGGTACCACGCCACCCTCATGAAGACGATCGCTGAGATTGCCACGCCCTTTGATGACTCTGACCCAGAAGAGCTCGACTTCTACATGGGGTCGACCTTCGGCTTCGACTTCATCATGGGACAGGAAGTCATGGAGGGGCTCAAGCCATACGTGTCTCTCGGGTTTACAGACGCGAGCACCTTCTTCTACATCGGCGATGACGGCGTGGTTGGGAACAACAGCGACCCGTACGCCTCATTCACAGGATCGCTTGGCGCGCAGTACTCGAAGGGCAGGCTGGAGTACGCCGGGGAGTTCTACACTGCACCCGGTCTGATTTATACCGGGCGTCTGCGCATGGGCATCAAGATCTAGCCGAGGCCTTTGGCCAGCAGTGCAGGCAGGTGGGCAAAGGCCCGGGCGCGGTGGCTGATCTTGTTCTTGTCCGCCAGGGAGACCTCGGCCATGGTGTGGCCAGGGTAGTCGACTGGCCAAAACAATGGGTCATAGCCAAAGCCGCCGTCGCCTCGAGGCTCGGTCCCTATGGTTCCTTCGCAGGTGCCTTCTGCGGTCAACGTACCGCTCGATGTGACCAGGGCGATGGCACAGCGATACTGCGCCATGCGGTCATCCTTGCCATTCAGCTCGGCCAAGAGCTTCGCATTGTTGGCTCCATCGGTGCCTTGAGGTGTCCAGCGCTTCGAGTAGACACCAGGCGCCCAGTCCAGTGCACGAATCTCGATACCAGAGTCATCTGCGACGGTGGGCAGACCGGTGTGCTCAAAGACGGTCTTTGCCTTGTGGATCGCGTTTGCTTCCATGGTGTCATACGGCTCAGGGATTTCACCGATCTCGGGAAATTCATTGAGGCTGACCACCGTGTAGGGGCCATCCGCGAACATGGCGCGGACTTCTTCGAGTTTGTGGGCATTGGACGTGGCGAGGATGATGCGCATGCTCGCCGCATAACCAGCGTTGCTCCCACCAGCCCCTCCGTTATGTTGGCACTCCACAAGGAGATCCCATGTCCAAGTCCACAGTTTTTGCAGTCCTGATGTTTGCGCTCACCGGTTGCGGTGACGACAAGAAAGAGAAGAAGGGCATGGTGCTCGGTGCCAAGTCTGGAGACTGCACCCTGTCTCTCGATGGCCTCGATGACACCGAGTGGGTGTACCTGCGCGCCAACCCGGATCGCACAGACACGCCAGACCCGATGCAAGGCCGGATCAAGTTCTCCACCAAGGACGGCAAGACCACGGCCAAGTACAACGTAGGCTCCCGGTCAGACATGTACGAATACACCTGTGATGCGGCGACCGAGACACGCATGATTTGTCGTGAGGACTCCCACGCAAAGGACTACTGTCAGGCGCTCGCCGTCTCCGACAAGGAGTGCACAGCCGAGTCCTTGCGCGCCATTGACCCCAGCCTCAGCGACGAAGAAGTGGCCAAGGGTATCGAGGAGGGCATGGCCAATGTCACCAAGTTCAAGGGCACGGACAAGTGGAAGAGCTTTGTCTTCAACAACAACAATCTGGGCAACAAGCTGTTCGGCCAGATGTACGTGAAGGTCAACAAGCGGAAGTGTGAGCTTCGGGTGACCGACAACTATGTGACCGTCTACAACGGCAAGAAGATCGAGGACTCCAACCCCAACGGTACAAACGCGTTCGTAAAGAACGAACTCGGTGACCTGCTCTGGGACCACTGCACCGAGTCAGCGAACCTCATTGCGCTGGACACGGCTGAGTTCCCCAAAGATCCCAAGAACGCTCGCCACATGGGCAAGTGGGCTGCGGGTAAGGACGTGAACTTCTGGTACCTCGGTGTAGACGCCATGGCAGCACCCGAGGGATGCTCCTACAACTTCGATACTTGGGTTGACGGCCAGCCGCTCAAGAAGGGCAACACGCCAGGGACTCACACCCTCAAGGGCCAGGATGTCCTCACATGGAACTTCTCTCACAAGTGGACTGAGGCGCCAGCTCAACCAGCCGTCGTCACCATGGTTCGAAACAAGGTCTGCGACGGCAAGAGTGAGGTCGAACAGGTCAGCTGCGCAGCGGTCCTGATTCAGTAGGCTGACGGCAGTTGAGGTGGCTGGCCGCTGGGCCAGTCGCCTTACTCAGCCGCGTCGCAGATACGCATCCGCCAGGTGGTGGTGTTCGTACCATCCATCAGGACAATGCCCTGGGCGTCAAGTTCGTCTCGCAGGGCGTCTGAGCGGGCCCAGTCCTTGTTGGCGCGCGCCTCGGTGCGCTCTGCAATTCTCGCCTCCACGGAGTCTCGGCAGATGCCTGTCGAGGTGCAACGCTTGAGCTTGACCTCCTCCTGGAATTGGTCCACGGACATGGTGAGGACACCCAGTGTCTCGGACACGAGCTTGAGCGCCTGAAGTGCGCCAGCCACCACGGGTCCGCCCCGCTTCTTGGCCTTCTTGTGGTTGCCGAAGCGGTTGACGGCTCGGACCAGTTCAAAGACTGAAGCCATGGCCTTGGCTGTGTTGAAGTCATCATCGAGTGCGCTCAAGAAGCGCGCCTCGAAGTCCTCAGAGAGCGCCAGTACGCGCGCAGCGTCCTCGCCGAGATCAGCTGCAACACGCGCCGCATCCTCTTCGCCGCACATGGACTCCGCAACCTCTCGGGCCTCGTAGAGCCTGCACAGACTCCCGAGGGCGTCCGGCAAGGCATCGTCTCCCCATGGCAAGGGGCTGCGATACAGAGCGCCAAGATAGTACAGACGAATGGCCTCAGCCGGGTACTCTGTGAGTGCGTTCTGGACGTTCCAGACGTTGCCCAGGCTCTTGCCCATTTTCTGGCCGCTGGCCATCGTCAACATGCCATTGTGCATCCAGTAGTTGGCGTACGTATCGTTCGTGTGCGCCTCAGACTGTGCAACTTCGTTCTCATGGTGCGGGAAGACAAGGTCGAGTCCACCACCGTGGATATCGAGCTTGGGCCCGATGCAGCACATCGACATCGCAGAGCACTCGATGTGCCAGCCCGGACGGCCCGGTCCCCACGGACTCTCCCAGCTGGGCTCCCCGGGTTTCACGGCCTTCCACAGGGCGAAATCGGCGGGATGACGCTTGCCTGGGACTGTATCCGGGCTCTGGAGCGCATCGACGTTCTGTCCCGAAAGCTGGCCGTAGGAGGGCATCGACTTCACGTCGAACCACACGGTTCCCTCGTTCACGTAGGCATTGCCCTTGTCGACAAGGCTACCGATGAGCGCTTGGATATCGTCGATGGTGTCGGAGACTTTGGGCTCGGCATCTGGGCGAATCAAGCCCAGCGCATCCGCATCTTCGTGAAAGGCGTCGATGAAGCGCGCAGCCAGCTCGATGGGATCTTCACCTCGCTCCTGTGCCCTCGCGATGATCTTGTCGTCGACATCGGTGAAGTTGCGTACGAAGTTCACATCCCAGCCACGGAAGCGGAGGTAGCGAACGAACGCATCGAACACAACCATGGCCCGCGCATGCCCCATGTGGCACCGGTCGTACACAGTCATCCCACATACGTAGATGCCAACCTTTCCCGGCTCTACGGGCTGGAAGTCCTCAACGCTACGTGTGCGTGTGTTGTACAAGCGGAATGCTGCGGGCATGGTTTCTCCTGCAGAGGCTAGCTGCGGTACTTCCGCGCTTTTTCGAGGCGATTGCGAGTGCCCTCTTCACCCAAGAGTGTGGCGAGTACTGCGAGATTAGGGCCGGACCGTTCACCGGTGAGCACCAGGCGAATCATCGCCAATGATCGACCTGGAATATCCACGGTGCTGCGGAACTTGGCGAAGATGCCCTTCCAGTCCTTGAGTGAGGAGGACTTACCCTTTTTGATGCACCCCTCGAAGGTGTCGATGAGCGCCTGAGTCGACGGTTCCCGGAGCTGCTCCGCGGAGCGCTTGTCGTAGCTCACGCCTTGGGTGAGCACAAAGCCCGCCATCGTTTCTGCGTCTGCGAGGGTGTTTAGATCTTCGACGACGAGGTCAACGAACTTCTTTCGCCAGCGCTTGTCGCGGCTCTCGAATGCGAAACCACGCCGAGCCAGGTGCTCGAAGATGGCATCGACTTGATCGTTGTCACCCATGTCTTGGAGGACGGCGGAGTTGTGTTCCCGAAGTTGGTCAAGGTCAATGGCAGAGACCGTCTTGGAGAGCTGGGCGACCTTGAAGTTCTTCGCAAGTTCCTTCACGGAGCCCTGACCAGCCTTGCTCCATCCCGCCGACAAGAGCGACTTGCGGACGGCCGTCGGATGAAAGCCAGTGTCTCGAAGGTGGCTGATGGTCTGCCATCGGGGTCCTTCACCACCAGTCTGCTCGACGTCAGCGATCGTCGTGAACTGCGGAGATTTGAGCCCGAGGGCTTGGGCGATGAGTACGCGCTGGTGAAGATGCGTCAGATCACTGCTGTGAAGCAGGATGTGTGTTGCCCCAGCCTCGCTGTCATTCAAGGCGGCGGCGAATTCAGTCGTGATGGTGCCGTCTGCTTCCTGGATGACGAAGTCGTGCAGCTGCTTGGGCATGTATGAGGCAAGGGTCTTGCTCAAGCCCTCCGTGCCGGCTTCTGAAACCCGGAGTCTCACGCTTGGCTTCCGTCCAGCTTTGGCCAGTGCTTTTTGGTCGTCCGCGGACAGTGTCCTGCAGCGCCCATCGTAGATGGTGGGCTCACGGTATCCGCGCGGCGCTGCCGCCATCTCTCTGAGCTCAGCAGGCGTGCAGAAGCAAGGGTAGGCCTTGTCCTGCGCGACGAGGTCTTCGATCACATCCTGTGCCGATGTCTTGGTGTCGGGCGAGATGGTCTCATCGGGCTCAACCTCGAGCCAGGCCAGGTCATCCAGCGCTGAGACGTTGTCGGTCGTCGCCACGAGGGTTCCACCCTTGCTCCATGTCCACAGACTGGTCATCAGGGCAAGGCGCAGGTCGCCGATGTGGACTGAACGGTCCGTAGGGAAGTGGATTCGAACGCGCGTCTTGGAAATGGGGGCCTCCTCGGGGCAGCTGCCCAGGATTAGTCGGCGAAGATGGCCTCGATTTCGGCCTCGATCGTCTTTTCGTCGCAGTCCTTTGCGACGGAGAGCTCCTGGACGAGCAAACTGTGGGCTTGGTCGTACATCTTGCGCTCACCGAAACTCAGACTCTTGTCTCCTCGGAGCAGGGCCAGGTCACGGAGGACCTTACCGACTTCGATCGGGTCGCCAGTCTGGATCTTGTTCATGTACTCCCGGTACCGTCGGTTCCACGTCTGGTTGTCCGTCGGAACATCGCGGTCCCGCAGGATCTCGTAGACCTTCTCGACCTGGATTTCATTGATGACGGGGCGCATGCCGATCGCGCTTGCGTTCTCCACTGGCACCATGATCGTCATGCCGTTGTCGAGAATCTTTAGGACGTAGAATGTCTGCCGAATCTCGTCGAAGTCCTGGGTCTCAATGCCCTTAATGACTCCAACTCCGTGTGCGGGGTAGACCGCCTTGTCGCCAACTTTAAAGTCCATATGTGCTCTCTCCCAACGGTCTGACCACCAAGAACTACGCCGTCCAGAGACGCTGCATGGGGGGTCATCCCAGCGATAAATTTCGAGCGCGCATTATAGTTGTGTGAGAGGAATCGGCAACTTTTTCGTTGTCCGGCCCCCACGACCCCGCGCAACTCTGGAACCCGCAGCACCCATGTCAGCGTCCCGAACGGTCAAAATGGCCTGGTTATTGACGGCCCAGAGGCCCTTCTGGACCGCGCTACTCATCATGGCTGGCATCGGCGGGCTTGTCCTCGCGAGTCAGATGATGCTCGCCGCTCCGATCATGCCGGGTTGGCGAGGCATATTGACGGTAATTGTTGGCTTTGTACCAGAATTGTTCGGGATACTGGGGCCGGTCGCTGCGCTCATTGGCAGCGTGGTCGCCTCGCAGTCTTGGAAAGAGGGAGGGGAGTTCAGAGGGCTCGTGTCCACAGGGGTTGGCATGGCCCCAGTGTTCAAGGCTGCGCTGCTGTGGGGTGGCCTGGTCGGTACTGGCGTCGCCGCATGCACACACATTCTCGGGCCCAAGGGGCGTGCGTTGTCCCGCCAGGTGGTGCAAGAGGCCCTTCAAGACGGACCCCTCTCCCCGGGAGTCAGACTCCAGATCGGTGGCGTCTTCTTGGGGGCAGATCCGTCGGGGACCTCGGGAGCAGGCGTGGTCGTGGCCGGGAGCGACTGGGTTGCATGGGCAGAGCGAGGCGTACTCGAGGACGGCGGTGTTCAACTCACGTCGGGCCAGGCGAAGGCACTGGATGACTCGTGGCGAATTCGCTTTGAGGAAGCCCGCTGGCCGCTTCCGACGGGTCGCAGTCGGCCTCACAACTTCAGTCGGACCACACCTGAGCTCAGTCGTCACATCCTGGCGCAACGCAGCGCGAGGCGGGACACAGGACGGGCTGAACTCACGCTCATGAAACGATCGACTTTGGCCATATCGGCGCCGCTGTTTGCGGTCATTGGTGTCTGTATGGCCCTCACTCGGAGGCGCCCTGTGCCCTGGGCCGTGGCCCTCATTTTCGGTGTCTGGTTGCTCCAGCGGGTGGCCGACTACGGCATTGGGCGGGCAGACTCCACCACCTTGGCTGTGGCCCCGCTGGCGGTGCTATGCCTGGTCGTGGTGCTGATGCTCAGACAAGTTGGGCGGCCCGCATGACCGCTCGCATTGTCGGACGCGATCTTCTCGTGAGCCACACGCTGATGGTGGTCATGGCCCTCGGGCTTGTGTTGGTCACTGTCAGCGTGGAACAGGCTGGTGTTCCATGGCCAGACATGGTCCGGTCTTTGGTGCTCCACTGTCTCCTCGCACTGGTCTGGCTTGGACCCGTGCTCTGCGGTCTGAGTACCACCCATACGCTTACACGGATGGAGCATCGTGGAGAATTGGCTGCGTTGGCCTGCGCTGGTGTCGGCCTGTCACAGCTCCGGCCGATCGTGCTCTTCGTGGGCGCGCTGATGGGGGTGCTGACTTTCACCATCAGTGCTGTTGTCCTCCCAGAGTTTACCGCCAGCTTGACCCACGAATGGGTGTGGACCAGTGAAGGGATGTGGCACGTCGAGTCGCAGACCCTCATCGACATTCAGGCTGATGGACACACCACGCGCAGCGTACTCGATGGAGCTGAACTCCAGCGAGCAGAGCCTCGACTGGCTCCCTGGGCTGTATTGCAGTGGTCTGGCTCGCTGGGTGAGCAGGTCGAGATCGTATCTCGGGTGTGCCGCGTGTTGACGTGCATTGGTTTCTCAGCGCTCGGCCTGCGTGCCGTGAGGTGGCGTAGACCGTGGATGGTTGTCGTGGGCGTAGGCGTGATCCTCCTAGCCATCGAGCTCATGGGGTGGGCGATGGGTGCGCAGGGGAGGATGCCGGTCACCATCAGCGGAACACTCGGGCTGTGGGTCTGGGTGGGTGTGGCTTGGCCTCAGCCATCAATCCGCAAGAGCCGGCCAGTGTAATGATCAGGGTCTTCAGGGTCTGACACGAAGAAGCCGCCCCAGTCCGCCACAAAGTAGGTACCCTCAGCCAAGGTGGCGGCAGTGAATGCAGCATTGCTCTGTGTGTGGCTGGGGACAACGGCGGGCTTGTCTCTATACTGGACGACCCAGCGGCCGGCCGGATCTCTCGCATCTCGATAGGCGCACCCGTCGGAGTCGAGCTTGAACAGGCGCCACGGCGACGCAGTCATGTCCACGAATTGGGTCTCACCAGCGGGCACGGGTGTGGCGGTGCCCTTTGGGCCAGAGATGCAGTAGCTGCGGAGCTTCGAACCTTGGACTGACCGTGTCTGCCGTTTCAGGCGAGCGGCCGGGAGAGGCAGCACCTCAGTGCCGCTGAGCACGTACAGTCCAGTACCATCTGGCGTCCTTATGAGCGCACGCTGGGGAAGTTCAGTTGCGGCGTCCGACGCCACCTGCACAGTCTCGGAGTGAGAAAAGAAGTCAGGATGAGTGAACGTCAGCGTCCGCTGCCCGGAGGAGGCCTCGAGGACGTAGCGACCGGTCGTGTCTGTCACAACTGGCGCGACGCCGCCCTCGGCGGTGATGGTGACCCCGGGTATCCCTTGACCTGCATTGTCCACGACCTGACCCTCTATACGGGGTGAGGCACAGGAGATGGAGCACAAGAGGAGGGTTGGTCGCATGTGGGTGGCTATCACGCCCTTTTCAGGTGCCCAAGGGTTGGATACGCATTGCGCGCAAAGGAGAAGTCATGCGCAGTACGGTCTTGATTCTGGCCCTGATTGGATGTGGAAATCCCGAACTTGAGTCGGAGAACAGTGAACTGAAGGCTGAAGTGGTCAAGCTCGAGAAGAGCGAGGCCGACCTGAAGAAGAAGCTCGAGGTCTACCAGACCAAGCTGGCGGAGACCGAGCGCATGCTCACTGCGCTGACCTACAGCGCGCTGGGCATAGCCCCTGGCGACGCGCTGGCTGTGCGCTTTCACACCAGCCTGGGCAAGATCAATTGCAGCTTGATGCCTGATGTCGCGCCCAAGACTGTTCTCAACTTTGTTCAGCTGGCCGAAGGCACCAAGGATTGGACGGATCCCAAGACGAACAAGCCAACGTCGAGTCCCCTCTACAACGGCACCATCTTCCATCGCGTGATTCCGAAGTTCATGATTCAGGGTGGCGATCCAATGGGGACTGGTCGGGGCGGTCCTGGGTACCGCTTTGAAGACGAGACATCACCCGATGTCGTGTTCGATGCACCAGGCCTGCTCGCCATGGCCAACGCGGGTCCGAACACCAACGGCAGCCAGTTCTTCATCACTGACAGGTCGACACCATCACACCTCAACGGCAAGCACACCATCTTCGGGAAGTGTGAGGACCTTGATGTGGTCGAGACAATCGCCACTGTGGAGCGGGCACGCCGAGACAAGCCGAAAGAGGATGTGGTCCTCAAGCGCGTAGAGATTGTGCGCTGAAGGGACCCTCGAAGGGCCCCTTCTATCGATCTACATCTGCCAGCCGAGTCCGAGGTTGAATCCGTTGAAGTGGTCTTCGACGATGCCAACCTGCGTGTTCTCTCCAGCCTGGTCTCGATAGACGCCGAGTGACCGGCGGTTGAACTCTGCCCCGATGAAGGCGTAGAGATCATCCTGGAAGGCGTACGCGACTTCCAGGTCGAGACCGAGGGCGTAGTAGGCCGTGAAGTTCGCGAAGTTGAAGTTCATGCCGATGTGGCCGAACACTTGCTCGTTCCATGACATGGCCAGCTCAGGTCCCGTCTGAAGGGCGGTGACCACGAGTGGGCCGTAGGTGTTCTTGGTGTCGGTCTGCTGGAACGTCATGAAGTCGTCCCAGGCCATTCCCAGACGAAGGCCAGGTTGAAGCTCGATGTCTCCAGCCTGCACGGTCATTCGTCCGACGCCAACGACCTGAAAGTTGTTCAGCCAGTCGGCGATGGTCTCGTCGAAGCCCAGGTCGGGGAGGTCCACCTTGTACAAGGCACTCCGATAGCTGGCCCGCACACCGAGGTTATCTTCGAGCGATGGAATCTCCATTGCACTCTTGATCGTGAACCCGACCGCTTGGGCTGCGTCGGTCTCTGAGCCACCAAAGGTGATGGGTGCGTCGACGATCGGACCCCGAAGAACAGTGGGTTCTTGGTGGTAGTGGTAGCCACCAAAGGCCAGGCCGGCTTGAGCACGGAGCCACGGGCCATCGCTCGACGGCTTCGCACGCTTCTGCTTCCTGGGCTCTTCTTTCTTGGTGCCGCGGTCCGCTGTACCGACTGAGGACCATCCGCCGCCTGTAACTGGCAGCTCGAGTGTCGTGGCGACGTTCACGCTGGAGATCACGGCCGAAACCTTGATCGAGCCAGTCACACCTGCAGGTGCGGTGACATTCGCGACGTAGCGCCCACCACCCTGATCGGTCACTGCGCTGACCTCACCGGGGGAGGCCATCAGAACGATGGTCTGGCCGCCGACACCCCGTCCGTTGGCATCCTTGACCTGCATCTTCAGGGCCACTGTGCCGCCTGAGGCGACCTGGTTGGGCTCTGCTGACGCTGTGATGCTGGCTGGAGGACCGATCTGATTGTCCTGGGAACCGTACCCAGCGATGGGTGCACCCACCATGCCCTCGCGCTCCAGTCGCGCGGTCTGGATGATTCGGCGCCATGCGTCATACAGGGCGATGTCTTGTGCTGTGCCGCTGGCTGGCAGGGCGTAGCTGGTGGCGACCTGTTCGGGTGCCAGGAGCATGGGGATCATCGCTGATTCGCCTTGAGCGGTCGCCGCGATGCGAGTCAGGCCCGCACCCCGACCTGCGGTGAAGTGAACCTGAGCCATACCGGACCCGTCGGTGGTCACCTGAGCGGGCAGCGTTCCATCTCCGTCCACAACCTTGAGAGCCACGGTGACGTTGCCCACCGGATAGCCGTACTCATCGAGTGTGAGGACCGTCACCATCGCGCTGGACAGGCCATCGTTGGCGAGGCGGTCGCGGGACGGGAAGAGCAGGAGCTTGCGGAATGGGTTGTCAGAGCCATCTGTGCGCACGGTTGCGATGACTTCCACGGCCCCCTTGCCTGTGGTCTCGAAGCGCGTCTTGTAGTCGCCGCTGCCGAGGTCTTGTGATTCACCGGTGGGCTTGGCGCCGTTGGCGTGGAACCGCAGTTGCTTGCCAGACATGCCCACACCATCGGCGGATTGGACCTTCGTGAGGATCTGAAAGCCCTTGGCCATCTTCATCAGCGTTCCGGGCTCCGGGGTGAGGCCAACGGTGCCGGGCCGTGCAGGGTAGAGTTCGATGTTCGTGCTGGCCACTTGCTGGCCCTTGAGATCATCCACATCGACCGTGATGGTCGCTGCAGTGCGCTGGTTGCCGAAGGGTGGGGCGAACTCGGCCATGTAGACGCCGTTGCCCTCGTGTACGGCGTCAGACATGCTGCCAGCCGTCGTTGTAAATTTGACTCGTGCCCCAGTGTCAGGTGCGCCGTTGGGCTGTGTGACGTAGGCACGAACAGGCATCGAGATGGTCGGATCTGATGCGACGGCGGGTGAGATGGGGAAGAGCGACACGCGGTTCGCCGGTGGGACCTGCATGTCGAGCGGCTCTTCAGTCTGTTGGCCGTTTGAGACCGAGACCACGCGAGCATCGACGAAGCCTGGGCGGACCTCGATGGGAACCTGTGCTCGACCATTCGCATCTGACGAGACGGGTCCGAACTCACGATCATCGATCTTCACCAGCACGCTGCTGTTGGGTTGACCCACGACAGGAAAGTTTGCTTTTCCGACGAGTGGGACCGCCAAGCTGCCGTACGTCCGGTTTGGGTTTCGACGATCGGCGAAGGTGATCAGCGCGACGTGAGGGAAGAATTTAGTCGGCGGCTTGTAAGACGCTGCGAACTTGCCTCCGCCCATGTGGGTCACGTTCTCAACCGTACCGGAGTTCGTGAGGATGATGAGATCCTCATTCTTGAGTTGTCCATTGCGAGCACCGTTGAGGTTGATCGTCAGCGTGGTGCCGCCGTCACGTCCCAGCGTGAGCTCTGCGGGGTTGGCGGACGCCCGCACCGTGCTGTCGAGTGTCGGATGGACTGCGACGTTCCAGGCCTTGTCCACAGCGATGCGGTCGGGAGTCTTGCCCCGCAGCGTCAGGCGGACATCACTCACTGCCTCGACGGCGGGGGGTGTCCACTCCACAGCGTAGAGTCCTGGCTGGACCATGCTCACCTTGCCTGCTTTGCCTGACTGCGCGCTGAGCCGCAGATTCGCACCTGTCATGGCCGTGCCGTTCGGGTTGAAGGCCACCACATGGAGCTTCACGACTGTTGAACCATCGCCAACGACGTCACCACCGCTGACAAGCTCGATCATTGGGTTGGCCGCTTGTGCCACACCAAGGGTGCCGGTGAGGGGTGAGAGAGCTGAGTTGGGCATGGCCGTCGCGACGGTCAGTGCCAAGAGTGAGAACAGGACTCGGGCCAGTGTGGCCATGGGTCTCTCCTAGTTCGAGGAACTCGTGCTCCGCGTGCGCGGAGACCTAGAGTGATCACCGGCCATATTAGAGACGAGTTCATCTCGATGTCAACGGATCGTCGGGGAGGGGGTGCGGTCCTCACAAGTCCTTTGCCTTTTTTGGTTTTTGGCCTTGTCATTTATGCACCGGACTTAGATTGTCAGGGAGTGTAATTTTCGAGCCTGGCAAAGAGACCATGAATCGCCCTGCGCAAAGACCTCTGGACACGAATAGAGAGTCGAATATCTCTTGGGTTCGGCTCCGCAAACGACTCGCATCAGCTCGTGTTGGGCCGCCAGTTCGACGACGAATGGAGCTTGAGCTTGAGCGCTTGGCGCAAATCGATGGTCAGGGATTTGATCCCGATGAAGCGGCGCTGATCGACCGAATGTTGGGTGGAGTGGCGACGGATGTGGAAGCCGCACCCTTCGATTCGCTGTGGGAGCATGCACAGATCTTTCTCAGCGCGTGCCTCACGGTTGCCGTCGCGGATGGCCGCTACTCGGTGGAGCAGGCTCGGCATGTGAGCATCCTCGCCAATCGACTTGGATGGTCAGCGTTTCAGCTATCGGCCCTCGAAGGACAGATGCTCACAACACTGGAGCACCTGGGTTGGTCACGGATGACGGTGTCCGACTGGATGGGCTGAGCTATCGGCGCGAGCCGCCAACCCGTTCGAATGCAGAGTAGATTCGCGCATCTGACGGATGGCGTCTGAGTGCATCCCTGTAGAGTTCACGTGCGAGCCGCTTGTCCCCGCGGCTCTCGTACAGCTGTCCGACAAAGACGACGACTTCAGGTTTGTCTGGACCGAGATCCCACGCGCGCTGTCCATGTCGGATCGCCCACTCGATGTTGTTCGCGGCTTCGTAGGCTTGAGCGAGGAGAAAGTGCGCTTCGGCATTTGATGGATCTTGCTCGGTGGCCATCTGAGCTGCGCGGCCCATCCCGTCGACGTCATTGGCCCTCTGCCAGGCGCGCGCGACCTGAATGTGCTCTGCGGCTGTCGGGCGCTTTGTCCGGTCGACCGCCACTTGCCATGCGGCGGCGGCGTTCCCGTGCTGTCCAAGGGCCGTGTAGGCGACACCCAGGGTGTTGGCGACCTCGATGTGCTCAGTGCGTCGGTTGTTTTCTTTGACGGAGTCGCCGGACTCCATGACTTGAACACCAGATACTGAGGTGTTCGCCATGTATGGCTTGAGCTTCAGGGCGGCACTGAGGTGCCGCGCAGCGTCATTCCAGCTGCCTCGCTCTGCATAGAGCAGTCCAAGCCGTGCAGCCAAGATGCCGTCTTTGGTGTAAGCGCCACGGAGTGCCTCGAGGTGACGGATTGCTCGCTCGGTGTCGCCTTGCTCAGCGTGCCACTTTGCGCGCTGCATTTCTTGTCGTGGAGAGGCGGGGAGCAAGGCGCGCGCCATCTTGTTGGCCTGCTCGAAATCGTCCTTTCGACGGCCCTTCCAGAAAATGGCGGCGGCCTCGGCCTGTATCAGGCCATCGTCAGCAGCGATCGCGACAGCGTCCGCAGCCATGGCCACTGCAGCATCCACCTGTCCGGCGCGCGCGAGGGTCCAGGCATGCAGTGAACGGGCATCTGATGAGGACAGATCAATCAACAATTCATCTGCCGCCACGGCGGCGTCTTCGTACTGTCCGACGGCTGTGAGTCCACGAACCATGAGCATCCGGAATGTCGGATCATCGGGGGATTCGTCTCGTCCAAGTTTGACCGCCTTGAGCGCGTCATCTGCGCGCCCGGTGGTGAGCAGCGCTTGAACGAGGATACGACGACCCTCCGTGTCTCCAGCGCGTGCTGCGCGTTGCGCAGGAATGATCGCCCGCACCGGCTGGTCACGCCCGATGTGAGCCGCCGCCATTCCGCGGAGGGCAGCGACAGCGCTTGGATTCTTGTCGAGCGCCTTCTGGAACTCCTGAGCTGCGGCATCGGGGCGGGTACCGGCGAGGTGTTCTTCGCCTCTTGCGATGTGGTAGCTGGGACCGCAGGCGTTGAGCAGGGCAGCGCAGAACACAAGCGAGGCGTGGGTCCGAAACTTCATCACTTGGTGTCTCCTGCTGACGGGCCTGAGCTAGCTTCCAAGTCGCCAGTACGGGCTTCCCTGGAGTTGGGCCTTGAGTTGCTCGATTTCTTGGGCTTGAAGTTCAAAAGTCTGCGGCATTCCGGTTGAGGGATCCACCTGTGTCGCGAACCATCGGTCGCCCACTTTGCTCTTATGGAGCATGAACCCACGAGGATCATCGTAGACCATGTCGAGGTCTGCTGCGGTGAGGCGCTCTTGCTGGTCTGGTGCTTCAGGCGTCTCGTCCGCGGGTTCCTCGGATTCTGGCTCCGGTTCAACTGGTGGTGGCTCGATCGGAGGCGGCGCGCTTTCGTCGAGCACGTCATCGATTTCCCACTGGATCTCCAGAAGTTCACCCCGCTTCATGTTCTCCAGGTGCTCTCGAACCTCGGAAGACTGGTCTCCCTTGGCGAGGGCGACAAGCTCGTCTTTGATGCTGGAGCGCGCGTCATGGCTCGCGGTGCGCAGCGCGTCGATGAGGGTAATGACTGCTTCCATGGAATCTCCTGAGCAGAGTGCCTAACCAAAGATCCTGGATTGTGTACGAACGCAGCGCTACGATCCCCCCTATGCAGTTCATCGCGCATCTCTCAACAGCCGACAGGGACAGACTCATTGCCGAGAGCAGGGTGCTGTTGTTGGAGGCTGGGGAGCACCTGATTCGACGGGGAACCGATGGCGGCGACATCTACCTCGTCGTCGAGGGACGCTTGGAGGTGGTGGACTCACGCCAAAAGCCAGAGTTGATCATGGATGTGCTCGGCGAAGGTCGAGTGGTTGGTGAGATGGCTTTTGTCGATCAAGCGCCACGCGTTGCGGATGTTCGTGCGGTGGAGCCCTCGAAGATTCGGCATTGGCTTCGAGATGATCTCCTTCGGATCTTGAACGGCGATGAATCATTGGCGTCGCGTTTCTTTCGCGCGCTCAGTGCCTCGACTGTCAGTCGATTGAGGGCCACCGATCAGCTCGCATCAGGCCTCGCACCTGTTCAGGGCATGGGAGACGGCGTTGGCATCAATGCTGCGGTTGCAGAGGCGGCACGAGATCTTGCTCAGGCGCCGCGCGCGCGCTGGGCCTCTGCGGAGGATGGCCTGAAGGACAGCTCGACACAGGTGGATGTGGATGCCGAGGTGTCTGCCGGCTTGAGTGCCCTTGTGGAGGACCTCAATGGCTGGTTGAGCAGTATGAACAGTGTGTCTCGCGCGCAGGAGGCAGGCGGCCTGCTGCGCGGTGAGGTTCGGCACCTGCTTCGGCGAACACGCAGCGGTTCACTCGGGGTCGATGGGCGACGAGATCAGGCTGTTCGGATGAGCTTCATGGCGCACTTGCTCAGGGGACGAGCCGAGGGCAATGACGGATTCGGTGAGCGGTTGGATGAGGCCATCCTTGCTTTACCGACCCCTGTCGCGCTGAGGTCGCGCTTGGTTCGGGCGGTCGAGGCGGCCGTTGGGTTGATTCCCAATGATCGGAGTGCTGAGATCGTCTTGCTTGAGCCGGCCTGCGGAGCGTTGCTCGCCCGTTTAATGCCGCGAGTGGTGGGACAGGGCGCGAGGATTCATTGCATCGATGGCGACCCGCAGACGCTCGCCTTTGCGGATGCAGGCCTCCAGGCCCGCCCCACGAACATCAGCCTCAACATGATCCACCAAGATGTGGTCTCACTCTCGGAGGCCAGCGCAGTGGACATCCCCAATGCGGATGTGATCGTTCTCAATGGACTGCTGGACTATCTGCCTGCACGGGTCATCACAGGACTCCTGGGATGGTGTCGTGCTCATCTCGCTACTGACGGCGGAGTCGTGGTCACAGGGCTCGGTCCAACAGAGGACGCGCGGTTTATGGAGCATGTGCTGGGCTGGCCGACGATGCGCCGAACCAGTGGGGAACTGAAAGAGTTTCTCGGAGGGGCGGGCTTTGATGTCGCTGTCCCCGCAGCATCTCTCGACAACGATGCAGGGGGCTTGGTGTTGGTGGGAACACTGACCACATCCGGACAAAGCTGAAGACAGTGCTTGCAGTGGGTGCGCAACCTGCGTAGCTTTCTTCTCAAACCCAGTGGAATCCACACAGGAGGACCCCATGATCCAACAATGGACGCTCATGATGGCCCTCTTCGCGATGGGCTGCAGCGGCGACAGCGCCGACCAAGCCACAGCGGAGAAGGCGACTGCGACGACCCAAGAGGCGGCTCCCGCCAAGAAGGCAATTAAGTTCGACCCGTCGACGCTCGCTGGCGAGGCTCTGAAAATCGCGCTGGTGCCATCACCCGCTGAGATGCAGAAGGCCCTCTCGAATGCTGGATTGCAGTCTCAGCTGTCCGACATGGTGAAGAGCCGTGACATCTCGATGGACATCGAGAACAAGGATCAGATCGCGGTCCGGACTGGTGTGGTTCTCGCAGACTTGGTGCTCACCGTGAACACGGCCACCGACGAGGAGCAGGTCGCGCGCCTCGGTCGAATCAAGGCCGGAATGGCAGCGCTTGGTGCGGGTGCCGAGGTGTCCTCAACCCTCGATGAGTTGAGCGCCAAGATCAAGAGCGGTTCAGGCTCCAAGGCCGACCTCCTCAAGGAGTTCGATGAACTCTCAGGAGTGCTCGTGCCCGAGATCAAGTACGAGGCAGGCGAGTGGGTCATCCCCCTCATCAAGGCTGGTTCTTGGCTCGAAGGTGCCCACCTCGTCGCCGGTGCGATCAAGGAAGAAGGCAAGTACGACGAGGCTGCTCGCCTGCTCAAGCAGCCCCACGTCATCGACTATTTCATCGAGTACGTCGAGCGCGAGGGTGCAGAGAAAGCCCCCGACGCGGTGATCGTCAAGCTTAAGGAGACACTCCAGACCCTTAAGGAAGTGACCGCCAAGTCCGTCATTGAAGAAGCGGATGTCAACACCGTCCACAGCGCAACTGCCGCTGTGCTGACCATGCTCTAAGAGGCCTCAGATGCGTAAACTTGCACTTATTGGAATGCTGGCTGCTGGCGGTGTCGCCGTCGCTGACGAGGAAGAGGCTGACTCCTGTCTTCGAACGAAGATCTGGGAAGGCTACAACGAGGGCTGGGCTGTTCGTACCGCAACCAGTGCCACGCTCGCTGAGGGCGACCATCGGATCTACCTGGTCACGATGTACGCCGGCAACGAGTACCGTCTTCAGGTCTGCGGCGATGCGAACGCCAATGATCTGGACATCGTCCTGCACGATGCGAACGGTACAGAGTTGATGCGAGACGAGTCGGACGACCGCGAGCCTCTCGTCAACTTCAAGCCATCGAGCACCGACACCTACTACATCGCCGTATACGCCGGCACTCTGGCCAAGGGACAAGACAAGGCAGGTGTGGCCATGGCGGTGACCTACAAGTAAGGGCCGCGGCGTGAGCGCAACCCGCCCACAGACCCAGCTTCTCGATGATCTCGAGAAGCAAGGGCTCGATCCCGATGAAGTCCGCCTTGTGGCGGACTTCACGCGTTTGGTGGTTCGAACGCTGGGCCTCGTGACACCTGGAGATCAGGAACGTGTTGTCCTGACCCGTGGGGTCGAACGTCTCTTCGGTTGGACCGCCAATCATGCAGAGCAGTTGCTCGATCAGAGCCTCCTGCCTGAGTACAGGGATGGCCTACGCGATGACGAGATGTGGGCCTTCTCCACTCGATTCGGGGCCGAGGCGGCGCGTGCGCTCGCTGAGCGCGATCAAGCGACTCGGCTTGTCGATTTTGCTCAGCACCACGGGCCCGCTGTGTCGCTGGCGCTGCTCGATACCCTGTTTGCCGTAGCCACCGCAGACACTCACGCAGATCTGCGCGAGGTCCGACGCTTGGAAGAGGCAGCAGATGAACTCAACGTCGATCCCGTCTTGGTCGCTGCGCTCCTGCAGAAGCATGATGGTCGGTTTCAAGCTGGGCAGATGCGGTTCGATCTCAACAAGGATCGGATGGTCATTGGGCGGTCGATCGGTGCCGATGTCCTGCTCCCAGACCCTCAGGTGGCCACGCGGCACGCGGAGCTCCAGCAGGCTGGAGAGGGCTGGCGCGTGGTCGACAGTGGGAGTGGCCGGCCGACGGTCCTGAACGGTCGTCCGGTGTCCGCAGCACCGCTGGCCGAGGGAGATGTGCTCCAGATTGGACCCTACACCCTCAGCATTGAAGGTAATGGACTCGTGGCCTCTTCGGAGCGGCGCTTCTCGACCCTCAGTGTGCGTGGGCTGAAGCGTAAGATCAACGATGTGACCCTCATTGACGATGTGAACTTCACCGTGTTTTCGGGTGAGGTGATCGCAGTGGTTGGGCCCTCTGGCAGTGGAAAGACCACGCTGCTCAATGCGATCAACGGTGTGGCCCCTGCGGACAGCGGCGAGGTCCTGATGAATGGTGAGTCCTTTCATCAGCAGGTCTCACGTGATCGCTCGCTCGTTGGCATCGTCCCTCAAGACGACCTCGTGCACGCCGAGCTGACTGTTGAGGAGAGCCTGTACTACTCGGGTCGCCTTCGACTCTCGGCCACAGATGATGATGAGACTGTGCAGGTCCAGGTCGACAGGGTGCTCGAGGAACTCGAGCTCGGGCACATCAGAACCAGTCGCATTGGTGATGTACTGAAGCGCGGAATCTCAGGTGGTCAGCGCAAGCGGGTCAACCTTGGACAAGAGCTGATGAGTCAGGGCACTCGTGTCCTGTTCTTGGATGAGCCCACCAGCGGGCTCGACCCGCGCGCATCGCAGGACATTGCACGACGGGTCCGTCAGCTGGCGGACAACGGTCGAATCGTTTTCTTGGTGACCCATGACCTCACCCCAGAGATCATGGCAGCGGTTGACCACATGCTGGTCATTGCGCCCGGCGGTCGACTGGCCTTCTTCGGTCCACCAACACAGGCCTGCATCTGGTTCGGGTCGACCACGCCTGATGGCGTCTTCAACCGGTTCGGTGATCGACCGCCGGAGGAGTGGGCTGCGAGCTACCGCGTGAGCGAGTCGGCTCGTCGGTTCGTGGATACACGTGAGCAGTTGCTTCACCTCGACGGCGTTCGACGCTCTGAGGAGCAGGGTGAGCCGCATCGTCGCTCTCTCTGGACCCAGTTCAGGGCTCAGCTCAGTCGATATGCCCGGGTGAAGCTCAGGGACAAGACAGGCATGGCCGTCTTGGCCGCGCAGCCGCCACTGCTTGCGGCTGTCATGTGGGTTGTCTTCCCCAAGCCCACCACAGCCTTAATGTTCATGTTGGCCCTCTCTTGTTTGTGGTTCGGTATGTCGGCTGCGGTACGCGAGCTCATTGCCGATAGGGCGATCTGGCTGAGAGAACGACGGGTGGGCGTCGGTGTCGTACCGTATCTCTTGAGCAAGGTGGTGATACTAGGGACGCTTACAGCGCTTCAGTGTGTCACGTTTACGGCCCTGCTGTTCCTCATGATTGGCATGGGTGATTACAGCTTCGAGCTGATGCGCTTGGCTGGTGTCTGCACGCTGACAGGCATGGTCGGCATGGCGCTCGGCCTCTTGGTCAGTGCGTCGTGGACGAGCTCAGAGGCGGCGGTGGGGACTCTGCCGCTGCTGCTCATCCCGCAGATCACCTTCTCATCCATCATGGTGAGCGTGCGCTCGATGGGAGAGTTTGCCCAGATCTGCAGCTGGCTCACCGTCCAGCGCTACGCATTTGATGCCGTCATCAAGTGTGGCAATGAGCTGGCGTACTTCAAGTATGGACAGTGGCAGCGCCAGCGGGTCCGAGGCTTTCTGTACGAGCTTGGTCTCAAGGACTCGGCGCAGGCCGATGATCTCGGATTGAGCTTGTTTCAGCTCTGTGGTGCGATGACCGGATTCATTGTTCTGTTCCTCACGGTGACGGGGATCTTGGTCTGGGCGAGGGGCCGCAAGGGCTAACGGCGACGCACCGCCTCCACGCGCGGTGAGGCCTCCAAATCCAGGACATAGCGGACCATGTCTTTGCCGTAGAAGTTGAAGTGTCCGTCGACGATAAATCCCCAGCTGGTCAGCTGCCGATTGGCACCCTTGTTGTCCACCTCGGTGGTGACTTTTACAGACGTATGGCCTCGTACTAGCAGCTCGTCGAAGAGGACTTTGTTGATGTGGCCGCTGATTCGCTTTCCACGCAGGGCCGGCTCGAAGCTGCAGAAGAGACTCTCTGGCAATGTCGCACCACCGGACACGTCTTGGTAGGACTGGGTCTGGATCAGCTTGACCGCCAGGGATGGTTTCATCGCCCTTGGCAGCGCTGCGAGACCGAGCTTGAGCCACGCACGACGAAAGGTGGCAGCCATCATGGCATCGGTGTCTTCGCTCCCGGCAATGAATCCCCGCACGCCCTCTTGGTCGGCGTAGACCCAAGCGAGAAAGCGCTCGTCTGCGAGTAGCGAGTGGTACACGGTCCGCAGGAAGCGCTGACCAAGCAACGCCCACGTGGAGCTACCCATCGCTGCGTGATGCAGCCGTGCAACATCAGCCACATCCGCTTGGGTCATCGGCCGGATGGCGGCCATGACCTCGTCGTCCACGGTAAAAGGACGTGGACTCATTCCTTTTGATGGTCCCGGATGGTGTCGAGAAACGGGGTCTGGTGAATCGCACGGTGCTGAGCCGCGAGGAAGTGACCGATGGCGTTCTCGAAGTCGACCGCGAAGCTCTCATTGAGGAGCCGCCTGGCCAAGGTCACTGCGACGGTATGGTTGGGTCCGAAGGCAGCGATCGTGTCTGCCAGGGCCGCGTCGAGATCACTGGAGACCGCGGAGATGATGCCCAGCTGATGCGCCTCATCAGCGCTGACTCTGGGACACTGCATGATCAGCCGCTTGGCGTGGCCGAGTCCGACGTTCTTGGCGAGTCGAAACGTGGCCATTCCAGGCAGGAAGCCCAGGTGAACCTCATTGAACTGAACAACGGCTTCGGGATGGGCAATCACCGCATCCGCGGCCAACATGAGCTGTGCTCCACCACCCACACAGTCGCCCTCAACGATGGCCACGATGGCCTTGGGCAGCCGCTCGATCCGCGCACAGATCTTCTCCCACTTGTTGAAGCCGTGGATATCCATGGGTTGGTCCGGACGAAACTCAGCGAAGTCGATGCCCAGGGAGAACCGTCCACCCTGTCCGCGTAGGACCACAACCTTGGCGGAACTGCTGTCCTCGAGGTGGTCACAGATGTTTGTGAGCTCTCGAACCATCGCCATGTTGATTCGCGGGCGCGCCAGGGTGATGGTCGCGATATCGCCGGACTCTTCGAATTGCAGTGTGTCGTACATAGTGGAACTACCAGTGTAAGAGGGCGGTCTCGATGGTGGAGCCCGGACCCATGGTCATCATGACGCAGCGATCGCCTGCTTCAACACATCCTTCTGCCATCAGTCGCTGATAGCTGAAGAGGAAGCTGCCGCTGCCGAGATTGCCGAAGCGTCGCAGGACGTCGACGGTGTGTCGTACATCGTGGGCCGTGATGCCGATGTTGTATTTGATGGCATCGATGACTTTCTTACCGCCGGAGTGAATGATCCAGTGGTCGATGTCTCGGCGCTTCAAGCCGTTTCGGCTGAGGAGTCCGTCGACGGGGGTCTCGGCATGGATGCCGAGGACGTAGGGAACATCTCGGTCGAGATAGAAGGAGAACTTCCCGTGCTCGGGGGTCCAGTTGTAGCGCATCGCCCCCCAGGCATCGGGGATGATGTGGCTGTAGAAGTCTTCGATGGCTGGTACCAGTGAACTGCTCGGGTCCTCGGCCCTCAATACAACGGCCGCGCAGCCGTCTCCGAAGAGGCTGTTCACCACTCCAGTTGCCATGCTGTCGTCGTACACGTAGAGCGCAGAGTTGACCTCGCAGCAGACCATCAGCGCAGTGCGCCCAGGGTTGGCCCGGCACCAGTTTGCAGTGGGGTTGAGTCCATTCAGTCCAGCGTTGCAGCCCATGCCAACCAGGTCTGCTCTGTGGCAGTCCACCCGAAATCCCAGGTGCTTGATGAACATCGCTGTGAGCCCCGGAAGCATAAGTCCCGTCGAGGTGATGCAGCAGAGGTAGTCGACTTCATCCGCGCGCAGTCCCGCGTCGCTTAGGGCTCGCTCGATGGCCTCAGCACCGAGCTTGAGCGACCACTTCCTGTGCTTGCGCAGCAAGGCCTCCTGGTCCTCTCTCGGTACACCATCCTCACCGGTCTCGGGTAGGACGAGGTGACGGCCCTCGATGTGGCTGGCCTTAAACATGCTCCGGACCATTGGATTGGCCACACGGAACATGTCCAGGATGTCCCCCTGACTGTAGTACCCCGGCGGATTTGCGGTTCCGACGGACAGGATGCGGGGGGGCAGGGAAGACATGGTCGGTACAGTGTGCCAGCAAAGCCGGGTTTTGCGCCATTCCTATGCGACGACGATCACTGGTATCTGGCGATGTCCGACCCTTCTGGCATCGTGCTTCGCGAGATCCGACCCCTCCGGACCGTTCGTCTGTGTGGTGCCGATGACCAAGACGGTTTCGAAAAGTCGCCTCGTGTTGTGCTCGAACGACAGTGTTGTCCAAACACTTTGCCTAAAGATGGCGATGCTGTGTCCGTAGGCCTGACCGAGGACCTCGCGTGAATGCGGGGCTAAATCGATCATGTCCACAGTCATTCCAAACTGCAGCGATCCCGAAGCCTTCGTGGCGCTCGTCCCCATGCGGGGAGGCTCGAAGGGGCTTCCTGGCAAGAACGTTCGGGAGCTCGATGGACGGCCGCTGTACGTTCACTCCGTTCGCGTTGCGCAAGAAGCGGGCGCTGATGCTGTTGTGATATCCACCGACATGGCTGCGGTACTCGGCGCTGACCACGGCCCGGGCGTGGTGTCGCTGGCGCGTCCCTCAGTACTCGCGACGGACACCGCTCAGATGGCGGAGGTTGTCCTCCATGCCCTCAGCGATGAGGCTGGGCTCTCGATTGACGACCAGGCCATCGTCGTGCTGCTGCAGCCGACGAGCCCTCTGCGAGGTGCGGACGATGTTCGTCGTGCTGTGGATGCCATTGCATGTTCCGAAGGCAAACTCGCCATGGGCGTGACCCAAGCGGACGCCGGCGTTCTCAAGTATGGCCGGATCACTGACGGTCGGTTTGTGCCGCTGTCGCAGCCTGAACACTGCTTCGCGAACCGCCAGGCTCTACCTCCAGTCTACCGACCCAATGGGGCTGTCTACGCCTTTCGAGCGGGCTGGTTTCGCAGGAACGGGGGGTTCGAGACTCCCGACATTGTTGCGGTGGAGATGAGCGCAGCGCAGTCCATCGATGTGGACTCCCTTGAAGACTTCGAGCGAGCCGCTGAATGGCTCGCCCAGCAAAGAGAAGGTGCAGCATGAAAATTGCCCACAGATCAGTCGGCCCAGAGCATCCACCCCTTGTTGTGGCCGAGATCGGCATCAACCACGGGGGCGACCTAGAAGTCGCCAAGTACATGGTCCTCTGTGCTCATCAGGCGGGTTGCGAGATCGTCAAGCACCAGACCCACTTCATCGAAGATGAGATGACAGAGGAAGCCAAGGCCATCTTCCCGCCCAACGCGGACGTCTCCATCTGGGACGTCATGGCGCGGTGTGCGCTATCGGCTGAGGATGAGTTTGCGCTCAAGGCCTACACCGAGTCTCTGGGCATGATTTACATCTCGACACCGTTCTCGCGAAAGGCGGCGGACTTCCTCAACGAGATGGATGTGCCGGCCTTCAAGATCGGTTCAGGAGAGGCGGACAACCTTCCGCTCATTCGCCACATCGCCAGCTTCGGCAAGCCGATCATCATGTCCACAGGCATGCAGACCATACAGACGCTGCGGGCCTCGGTCGCGATCTTGGATGCGAGCGGTGTGGACTACGCGCTCCTGGAGTGCACCAACCTTTATCCATCGCCTCCTGAGATCGTCTCTTTGGCTGGAGTCAAGGAGCTGGAGGCAGCGTTCCCCAACGCACTTATTGGCTTCTCTGACCACAGCATTGGTCCGCAGATGGCGCTCGCGAGCGTCGCGCTGGGGGCCTGCATACTTGAGCGTCACTTCACGGACAGTCGCTACCGAAAGGGACCCGACATCTCATGCTCGATGGACCCGGCTGAACTCAAGTTCTTGATCGATCGAAGCAAGGAAATTCACACCGCGCTCCACAATCCTAAGCAGCGTACGGCGCCTGAAGAAGACGTCTACCGCTTTGCGCGCGCCTCCATCGTCGCTGATCGTGACATGGCCGCAGGCACCGTCATCACCGAGGCCGACATCTGGGCGCGTCGACCTGGGTCTGGCCCCATCCCTGGGTACGCCTTCGATGATGTCGTGGGCAAGACGCTCCTGGTGTCCAAGGGACGGAATCAACAACTCGATTGGTCGGAGCTCGCATGAGTGAAGCGTCAGAGAAAACAGCTCGTAAGGTCCTCTTTGTCACCGGCACGCGTGCCGACTTCGGGAAGATGCGCCCGCTCGCGCTTGCAGCGCGAGACGCTGGGCACGAGGTCACGTTCTTCGTCACCGGGATGCACATGCTCCGGCGCTACGGCCTCACGAAGATGGAGGTGGCGCGAACCGAGGGTGTCGAGCGAGCGGAGTTCGTCAATCAGCAAGAGGGCGACTCGCAGGACCGGATCCTCGCGTCCACCATCACGGGTTTCAGTGCCTACATCGCTGAGGAGCGACCAGACCTGGTCGTCATCCATGGAGACCGTGTAGAAGCGCTTGCCACGGGGCTCGTGTGCGCCATCAACTATGTCCGCTGCGTTCACGTAGAGGGCGGGGAGGTCTCTGGCACCATCGACGAGATCTACCGACACTGCAATACGAAGCTCTGTACCGCTCACTTTGTCAGCTCAGAGGCGGCACGGGATCGTGTGGTTCGACTCGGTGAGAGTCCATCTCGCGTCTTCGTGATGGGTTCGCCTGAGCTTGATGCCCACTTCCGGCCATCTGGTGTGACGCTCGACGAGGTGCGAGAGCGCTATGAGATTCCATGGGAGGACTACGGCATCGCAGTCTTTCATCCGGTGACCTCGGAGTCCGACACCATGGGCGACCAAGCCGACGCATTGTTCTCCTCGCTCGAGAAGAGCGGCCGCAACTTTGTGGTGATTGCGCCGAACAACGATCCTGGAAGCGCTGACATCTTTGATGTGATCGATCGGTTGCCCGCGGATCGCTTCCGCGTGATCCCGTCTATGCGGTTCGCCTACTTCTCGGAGCTGCTTCGAAACGCAGGTGCCATGTGTGGAAACAGTTCAGCGGGCGTCAGAGAAGCACCATTCCTCGGCATCCCCAGTCTCGACATTGGCACACGCCAGACCAACCGATCGACGTCGGCCTCGATCACGCCAGCGGCTGCCTCTGACCGTGCGACCATCAAGCGCTTCCTCAAGGACTCCTGGGGTCATCGCTTCAAGCGCGACACGGCGTTCGGCGCTGGAGATGCAGCCAAGCGCTTCGTGGAGATACTCGAGTCTGATGCCTTGTGGGAGTTGCCGAAGCAGAAGCAGTTTTTTGACGGTGAGGGTGTGATTCACCCGCTGCCGCAGCTGGCCAGCTAGCGCTTGGCGTAGAGCTCGGCCTGTGCGGTCCGCTCTGCGAGCAGCGACGCATCTTCAGCCGCTTGGTCGATGATGCGCTTTGCGGCATTTCGGGCGTCCGGGGATGCATTTGTGATCTGTGCGGCCCAGTCAATGGCGACGGACATGGCGTCGGCGCCACCCTCTCGTCCCAGTCCCCAGGACACCGCCTGTGAGGCGGTGATGTCCTCGCCACCCAGGATCACTTGCTTGGCCACGGATGCGCCCAGCAGGCCGGTCAGGCGTGTACAGCCGCCAGCTGCGGGGACGATCCCCAGGCGGGTCTCCGGCAGACGAAACGCTGCATTCGCACCGATCACGCGAAGATCGGCGGCCAGGGCCAGCTCGCATCCGCCGGCCACGGCTGGGCCGTCTACCACGGCCATGCTGACGACAGGTGCACGGGCGATTTCAGTGAACACGGCCTGACTCAGCAAGTTCTTCGCATCCTCCGGTGTGGCCAACTTCATCTCGTCGAGATCGGCGCCTGCGCAGAAGACGCGGGCGCTGGTCGAGCTGATCACGACCACCGAGGTGGCCGCGCAGAGAGCCCTGAAGGCATCCCGCAGCGCCACCAGATGCGCCTGGTCGTAGGCGTTCGCCTTCTCGGGGCGGTCGAGTCGGATGTGACCGATGCCATTGATGATTTCTGACTGAATGCCCATGTTCCCTCGTCGAATGGCGCACAATTGAGCATACTTCGGACATGGACATGCGTGAGCAATTGGTGCACGACGCTGAGGAGCAGTGCCCGTATCTGACCGACGAAGTGGCGCGTATGCCACTGCGCTGGCAGATGCGTAGCTTGTCAGGCGACGAGCTTGATGCAGCGCTCGCGTCGGGCGATCGGCGTGTGGGGCGCATGCTGTATCGGACACAGTGCCCGAGCTGCTCCGCATGCGAGCCTCTCCGAGTTGTCGTGGGTGAGTTTCGACCCAGCAAGTCGCAGCGCAGGGTGTGGCGCAAGAACCAAGACATCAAGGTGACGGTCGGCCCGGCGATCTTTTCCGAGGAGAGGTTGTCGCTGTACAACCGACACAAACTCGAGCGTGGACTCTCTCTGGACGGAAAGACCATGACCCGGGAGGGCTACGAGGGATGGTTTCTTCGTAGCTGTGTCCAGACGGTTGAGATTTGCTTCCAGCTTCACGGTCGCCTGGTGGGCGTGAGCATCATCGATGTCGGTGCGAGGGACACGTCGAGCGTCTACCACTACTTTGATCCCGACCTGTCCAATCGCTCTCTCGGGACATTTTCTGCGCTGGTAGAGCTGGCCTGGGGTCGAAGACGTGGTGGTCGCTACCACTACTTAGGGCTCTATGTCGGCGCCTGTGACAGACTCAACTACAAGGCCCGGTTCTCACCTCACGAGCGCTTGGTCGGTGGCCAGTGGATGGAGGGCGACGATGGGTGAGCGCCGTCCACCATGTGCCGGTCTTTGGAACACACCGATGGTTCAGGTCAACGGAGACGTCACGACTTGCTGTCTCGATGAGCATCTCGAGAATGTCATCGGTAATCTGAACGAATCCACACTCGGCCAGCTGTGGAATGGCGAGGAGATGAACCGGTGGCGTCAAGCTCAAATTGAGGGGCGCTTCGAGGACTCCGGGCCGCTGTGTCCCCGGTGTAACTGGGAGAGTGCGGGTGCCTATCCGGAGGACAAAGTGGCCGCATGGGTCGCGAAGTTTAAAGCGAACCGTTAGTTTTTTGGGCACCCTCTGGGCTCACCCAACAGACGAACGATGACCCCTGCAATCTCCACACAGGACCTCGGAAAGATCTATCGCGTCGGCTTCTTTATGCGCCGAGTCGAGGGTCTCCGCGACCTCAACCTCACGGTCAATCCGGGTGAGGCTTTTGGGTTCATTGGTCCAAATGGTGCGGGCAAGACCACCACCATCAAGATTCTGATGGGGCTGCACGCGGCCACCTCGGGCACGGCACAGATCTTCGGTACGCCGGTAACGGATGCGAGTGCGCGTCGGCGCGTCGGCTTCCTGCCTGAGCGCCCGTACTTCTACGAGCACCTGAGCGCACGCGAGGTGCTCCATTTCTACGGACAGCTCTTCGACATGGACGCGGCACTGAGGCGGGAGCGCATCGAGCTGCTGCTTGAGCGAGTGAACCTCACCCGGTTCGCCGATGTCACTCTGGCCAAGTACTCAAAGGGCATGCTCCAGCGCGTGGGCTTGTGTCAGGCCCTGCTGCATGACCCCGACTTAATCGTGCTCGACGAGCCCATGAGTGGACTGGACCCAGTGGGTCGAGCGCTCGTCCGTGATCTGATCTTGGAACAGCGCGACGCGGGTAAGACAGTCTTTTTCTCGAGCCACATCTTGTCGGATGTGGAAGCCATCTGTGATCGGGTCGCCATCTTGGTGGGTGGTGAACTTCGCGACTGTGGGCCGTTGGCTGAGGTCATCGCCGATCGGGAGAACCTGGAGACAGTCCTTCTCGGTGAGATGAGCAAGGTCACGGATGAGTCTGCGCTGGGGGTCCTCTGATGGTGCGACTCTGGGCGCTGGCACACAACACCTTCCGCGAGGCGGTGCGAGACAAGGTGCTGTACTCGATCCTGTTCTTTGCGGTGGGCGTCATCGCCCTCAGCCTGGTGATGCAAGAGATCACCGTCGGCGACCGAGAGAAGGTCGTTCGAAGTGTGGCCCAGGGTGCTGTGGCCGCCTTTGGCTCCATCATCTCGATGTTCCTGGGCATCAGTCTTGTCTGGAAGGAAGTGGAGCGAAAGACCGTCTACACCATCCTCAGCAAGCCCATCAGTCGGTGGATGTTTGTGCTCGGTAAATACCTGGGCATGATGATGACCCTGGCCGTGGTGGTGGGCATCATGATGGTCGTCTACACCATCCTTCTCTCCATCCAGCAGACCATTCCGCCCATGGTTGTATATGTGTCGGCGGGCCTACTGATCGTTGAGTTGATGCTGCTGACCAGTTGGGCCACCCTGTTCTCGACGTACTCTGCGCCCACGACAGCTGCAGCCTTCACGCTCGCCATCTTTGTCATCGGACACTTGGCTGATGACATCTGGATGTACGGAAATCAACTCGAGAGTGGTGGCGCCCAGTCGATTGCCCGGGTCTTGTATTGGGTTCTTCCGAACTTCGAGATGTTCAGCATTCGCAGTCAGGCTGTGCATGAGCTGCCCATACCGTGGGACCAGGTCGTTGGGGCCACAGCCTACGGACTCTGCTACACAGCCACAGTGCTGGCCCTGGCCATGTGGGTGTTCGAGCGGCGCGACCTCAAGTGAGCATCCGCTGGGCTGACTTGGCCGCTCCCATGTCAACGCCACCGGTTCGTGAAGCCGTCGCTCGTGTCATGGCCTCAGGTCGATACGTGGGCGGCCCAGAAGTCGAAGACCTCGAGTCTGCCGTTGCCGCTTGGATGGGACGCGAGCACGGCGTCGGCGTCTCCTCAGGTACAGCTGCGCTTGAGCTGGCCATGACCGCGATGGGGATCGAACCTGGAGATGAGGTCATTCTGCCTGCCGTCAGCTTTGTGGCCACCCTCGGCGCTGTGCTTAGGGTGGGCGCAACGCCAGTCGTGGTCGATGTCCTCGAGGACGGGCCATGGATTGACCCGGACTCAGTCGCGGCGGCGACGACGGAGCGGACTGCACTGGTGATTCCTGTGCACCTGTTTGGGCGGCAAGCATCGATTGTGACCGGCGGTCCGCCTGTGCTCGATGATGCCTGTCAGGCCCTCATGCCGGGTGGTGTCTCGGTGGGACGCTGCACAGCCCTCAGCTTCTACCCAACCAAACTCCTCGGTGGGCCAGGGGAGGGGGGCATGGTGCTCACGGATGATGACACGTTGGCTGAGCGGCTTCGTCAGCTTCGACAGCATGGTGCGGATGGCTCAGGAGTGGTCCAGGTGGCCGGGGGAACCAACGCAAGACTCGGGGCACTCACGGCGGCGGTGGTCCACGCCCGCATGCCAGCGATTCCAGATCGAATGACGCGACACCGGACGATTGCCGCCGCCTATGACGATGTGCTGGGTGAGCACGCGCTGCCCCGGGCTGACGATGCGACGGTCTACGTCATGCGCCACCCAGAGCGGGCACGCCTCGCTGAGGCGCTTGAATCCGCAGGCATCCCCACCGCCGTGTATTACCCTCGGTGTGTGCATGAACACCCCGCCCACGCTGATCGGGTTCTCGTCCCGAGTCCTCTGACGAATGCCCGACGCTACTGCGCAGAGGGACTCGCCCTGCCCTTTCATGCGGGCCTCAGCGACGAGGCTGTTGACCACATCCTGAACGCGCTCAGGTCAGCCCTATGACTGAGCTCTACGCCCTGGCAGAGGTCTTTGCGGTGTTTCTCGGGCTCTGTGTTGGCTCGTTTCTGAACGTGTGCATCGCCAGGATGCCTGAGGACCGCTCCGTCGTCAGTCCGCCGAGCCACTGCCCAGCTTGTGGCCACAAGATCCGCCCCTACGACAACATTCCGATTCTGTCTTGGGTCATCCTGAGGGCCAAGTGCAGGGACTGTGGTACTCACATCTCGGTGCTGTACCCCATCATTGAGTTGATGGTTGGGCTGTTGTTCTGGCTGGTCTTCCATCGGTTTGTGCCCACCCCGACTGATCTCGACACCGCTCACCTGGCTGCCTTCGGCATGATGGCCGTGTTTGTCTCCATGTTGGTCGGGCTCACCTTCATCGACCTTCGGCACTACATCATCCCGGATGAGTTCAGCATCTATGCGGTGCCCGTTGGTGTGGCGTGTGCCATTGGCTTGGCCAGTGTCGGAGGCGCTCATCCGGCGATCGCCAGTGGCTGGAGAGACGCCGTCCTGGGCGCGTTTGTCGGGGGCGGCGGTCTGGCCTTGATCATGGGCCTGTACTGGGTTGTTCGGCGCGAGGAGGGCATGGGCATGGGCGACGTAAAGCTGCTCATGATGATGGGTGCCTTCCTGGGCACCCTCCCGGCGATCCCCTTCATCATGATCGTCTCGTCTCTCGCTGGGGCGCTCGTAGGACTACCGCTGGCCTTGTTCGGCGGACGTGGGCTTCGCTCAGCCATTCCTTTCGGACCGTTCCTCGCCTTTGCTGCCATTCTCTATGTCTTGCACGGGCCGGAAATGATGGCTCGGGCTTTTCCGGGCCTCAGCATCGTCTTTCAGTAGGGCGCATACGGTATCCTCTGTGCTCAGGAGGACGGCCCGTGCGACGATTCACGATTTTGGCAGCTGGTGTGTGGTTCGCAGGGTGCTCCACCAAGGACGTCGCTGAAGACCGGGAACCGTTGGGGCCCGCAGAGACGCACGAGTGGACGGAGTACCGTCATGACGACCGCGTGGACGATGTGGCTTGCTCGGGGCTGGGCAATGACAGTGCCGCCATCGATGACGTGGTCTTCGCACAAACCCACTTCATGTCTCCGGATTGGCCCTTCTTCTTCTTGGTCGCTGATCGGCCGGCATTGGCAGAAGTACACGTCACGGGTTCCGGCCAAGCACCTGAGGTCGCAATCACGGCGATCATCGACGGGGAGCCTGAGGGGACGCTTTGTCTCGCTGGGCCCTCTACGCTTGAGGCCGTGGTCGATTCATCGATTCATGCCCGCGATGATCGGTTCACGGTCACCCTGCCTGCCTCGTGGCTTCGGCGTGGACTGTCGCTTGAGGTCCAGGCTGGCTCAGACACCGTGACAGTGTCAGCCGACGAGCTCGGCCTCTCGTCTGCCCCCGAGCTCAACCTGATGCTCGTGATGATGGATGTGCTGAACTACAACAGCGGCGATGTGGATGTGGAGGGATTCGAACCCCCGCCGACATTCCTCGAAGACATCGCTGGCGCCATGCCCACGTCTGCGACTCGAGTGGGTCGTCATGCTGCGCGGATGTCTCTCCCCGTCCTCGCGGTTGGTAGCACGCAGGTCGAGGATGGATCTCCACCTGTGGTGCTGACCCGTCGACTCTGTGGAGACGAAGAATCGCCGAGTGTGGATGGGTGCGACGGGACCACGCCTGTCGGTTCGATGGACGTCAACGCCGCCTCGCTTCGCTTGATAGACGCACTCCAGTATGCAAACGGGCACTGGGGTAGCCACTACTACTATGGTCACACCGGCGCCCTCTTTCCTGGAGGCTGGGGCGGCGGAAAGACCTTTGTCTCGGCAGACTACACCTGGGTGACCATCCACGAGCTTGGGCACGCCGCATCGCTGCCGCACTGGGGTGACACCTTCGTTCCGGAGACACCGGATGACACCTGGTACGAGTACCCCTGGGGTGGCGTTGGGTTCGACGGCGGAGGGCGCGGGCCGTCATGGTCCTACATCCAGCACCACGACCAGGCGGTGTCTCCGATCTGCGAGATTGATTGGAGCGACAACCTCGGGCTGGAGCGATCAGACGCCATGCAGCGCAGCACCAGCTGCGGTGAGTGGTGGGGAGACCGCGAGGGTCCGTGGGATGGCTTCTCCGACTTCTCGGCCTATGCCATGTTTCGGTACATGACAGGCGCGCTCACCAACACGCGCGGATGGGTGGTCGATCCCCTCCATGGGGAGGTCGAGTACAACCTGCCAGCCCAAGGTGGGTTCCCAGTTGTCGATGTGATGGCGGAGGCGCCGACCTACGTGAGGGAGGATGCCAGCCTGGAGGCTCGGGACTGGGAGACCCATGATTTCTTGAAGCCTCAAGAGCACAATCGCCCCGTCTTCACCATCCTCGGCAGCTACCACCCGGAGCTGGATGAGGCGAACATCCTGTATGACCCCATGTACTACGCTGGGGATCTGCCTCGCCTGATCGATCCCACGGACCCTGAGACCTTCGCAGCACTGGCACTGGGCTGGGAAGGCGGCCCCTACGGTGACTACTTCTGGTGGCCCAAGGATCTCACCTTCAAGGTGACCTATGTCGACGGTACTGAGCTGACAGCATTGTATCCCTATGGCTCAGTCGGGCGGGACTGGAGCCACGGCTTCGGACCGTGGCGTGGGGACATCCTGTACTTCGGCCTCAACGTGCCAGCAGATGTCGACATCGAGCGAATCGAGGTCTACCGTCGCCCGTTCCTGGTCCGCTACTCGGATTGGACCGATGAGGGCAACATTGCAAACCCAGCGCTGGGCATCACTGCCGAGAACTTCATGGACTCGGCTGAGCTGGTGATGGAGCTCGAGCTCTAGAAGCTCTCGGCTGCCCGGAGCCTGTCACCGTCTGGGACGTCCATGCCCACGGCGCGACAGGTCTCTGCATGCAGTCGGTCGGAGGCCTCTTGGTCGCCGCTGTTGAGTGGTCGAAAATAGATGGCATCCCGGACCTCGCTCGGCCAGTCGTAAGTGAGCGCGGGATCCCGAAGGCGTGGTCGCCAGTGGTCGAGGAAGTCGCCCGCTTCGAAGGCGTTTCCTGGCTGCACCACAAAGGCAATGGTGACGCGGGGCCAGCTCAAGTCGAGGGCATCCCGGAGGTCGAGGAATCGCTCGATGTTCTTTCGAACCAAGAGCCCCTTGTCCGATCCCTTCACGTCCGCGTAGACCTCGGGCGAATGGGCATCCACGCTGAAGTGGATGAAGCGAAAGGTGTCTTCCGCTTGGCCAGCAGCATTCGCCAACCGAAGGAGCAGCCTGGAACGTTGCTCGGAGAACACCACGGCATTCGTGTGCAGCTTGAACTCTCTGAACAGACGGTTGTTGAGGTTGATGCCGAAGGCATACTCCACGAACTTATCGAACTGAGGATGAATGGTGGGCTCGCCCAGCCAGTGTGGGCAGAGGTGCACGTCATCGTCGATGTCAGCCAAGCCTCTGAGGGACCGCCGCCATGTCTCCCACGCCATGAACTTCTTGGGCCCGCCGTGGGCATCGTCGCGCATGGATTGGCTGCACATCTTGCACTTGATGTTGCAGTGGTCGGTCAGTTCGAGGTTGATGTGAATGGACATTTCAGAGGTGGCGCCGGATCTCGGCTTCGTGGTTGAGGATATTCCAAGAGCACTCAGCACAGCGCTTTAAGGGTTTGCCAGCGAGCATGCCCTCCCGGACGTGGTCGAGGAAAGGATCGTGATGCCAGACCTGGCTGACGGACTGGTTTGCGACTGAGCCACCCTGGCCGGCCAGGACACAGCATGGACTTGTAAGACCGTCTGCTTGGACCACCATGTAGTGCCAGGCTTTGAGACAGGGTGCGCCCTTGAATCCCTCTCCATCGGGTGTCTCTGGGATACTGGTGCCCCGATCAATCCGGTCGGGGTGAAGGAAGTTCTCAAGCGTTGTGGCAATTCCAAGGGCTTCTGCCCGCTGGAGGGCGGGTCGAGCATCCCTGGCCACACGGTTGCGTTGCGCGTCATTCAGTTCGAGGGCTTTCTGCTCGGGGGTGTACGCGATCAGGGCGTCGAAGTCGATTCGGGTGGCACCGATCGCTTGCGCCAGCTCCACCATCTCCATCAGGGTGTGGTGGTTTTCTTGGGTGAGCACAAAGTGAATCGCGACCCTGGGGAGAGTGATCCCCAGGCGGCGCTTGGCGACCGTGAGCTTGCAGGCATTTCGCACCGTGCGCTTGAAGGCTCCTGCCTGACCGCGGAGCTTGTCGTGTATCTCTGCAGTTGGACCGTCGATCGAGAAGTGAATCTCATCCCAGGCCATCTCCACGATTTCACCGATCAGCTTGTCGTTCATCAACGTGCCATTGGTGGTGAGTATGCCCTCCATACCGTGTGACTTGGCCCTCGCCATGACGGCCGGTGTGGCGCGCCTCCTGACCAGAGGCTCACCGCCCCCCAGGATGAACAGTCGCTTGACGCCGAGTGCCGCCGCCTCGTCCACGATCTCCAGCAGGCGCTCGGTCGGGAGTTCGTTCACTGGCGGGCGATGACGATCCGTCGTGTCGCAGAACGCGCAGTCGAGGTTGCACGCGAGCGTTGGATACAGCTCCAGAGTCATCGGACCTTGGGGTCCCTCGGTGTCCCAGCGGGCGACACGCGCGGCGACTTGAGCGGGATCAGGCATGATGTCACGTTAGCACCAGGGGCGAAGCCACGCCGAAATGCTACGGTTAGATCATGACATCACCCACTCGACTGCCCGGCAGCTACTTGGTCATGGAACTGGCCAACCGATGCTCGCTGGCCTGTGTGCATTGTGCGGTCGCCGACACGACCCATCCGCACTTCAATCGAACGGGGACCATGGATGTGGATCTCGCCGAGGGCTTGTTCTCAGATCTGAGGGCCAATCGGATCGGCTTCGATACGTTGATCTTGTTTTGGCTTGGGGAGCCGCTGCTGCATCCCGAATTTCCGCGTGTCTGGCGGGCGGCGATCGCAGCAGCAGCGGATGGCTGCTTTGGAAAGGTGGAGCTCCACTCCAACGCGACCCACCTCTCGGCGGCCTACACCAAGGGACTGCTCAACGATGCTGATGTGCCACAGGTCATGCACTTCTCCCTCGATGCCACCAATGTGAATCGCTACCGCGCGGTGAAGGGCAAGGATCGATACGAGATGGTGGTGCGCAACATCGAGCACTTCCTCGCGGAGAAGGCGCGCACGGGTGCTCGCTGGCCGAGACCAGTGTTTCAGTTCATTGTCGGGTCGAACAATGTGGACCAGGTGGGTGCGTTCCGATCCCAGTGGACACAGGCCTGTGAGGCCGCTGGGCTTCCCCATCGAGTGGCTGCGGGACATGTGCCTTGGGGCGAGGATGCCATCGTGTTCTTCCGTCAGCTCGACTGTCCCACTGCTGAGATGCAGGAGCGCGAGAATGCTGTGTTTCGCGAGGCCATGAGCGTCCAGGGCTTGTCCCTCCCGCAAGCTGCGGAAGGTGGCGAGGAAGTCACACCTGAGAATCAGGGCGTCTGCGCTGGGTTCTGGAAGAGTCCAGTCATCAGCTGGGATGGCGCGGTCACCACCTGTACCCGAGACTCGACCCTTCACAACAGCGTCGGTCGGATCACGGAGACGCCGTTCTCAACGCTGTGGTGGAACGAGAACATGCGGCGCAGACGGGTTGCCGTGGCCGCGGGGGACTACAGCGAACTCAAGCTCTGTCAGAGTTGCTTCATCCCCAAGAGCCTCAACTACACGGGCATCACCAACGCAGAGATTCGCGCATTCGAGGACGATCAATGATTGGCGTTGTCGATCGAGTGCTGGATCGCGCGCGCCTCAGGCGTGCCCCCGGTCGACCGGATCAAGTGCACCTGGCGGTCACCGACAATTGCTTCCTCCCCTGTCTTCACTGCGACATCTGGAAGAACAAGACTCGGGATCTGGACGAGGCTGTGTGGACGGATCTCATCGATCGACTGGCGGCCTGGTGTGCACCTGCGGGCATGAACTTTGTGGGTGGTGAGCCGCTGCTCAGGAAGGACCTCGAGCGCCTGATGGGGCGAGCGGTCGCTTCAGGCTTTGAGGTGAGCTTCAACACGAATGGCTGGCTTGTGACGCCCAAACGCGCGAAGTCCATCTCGGATGCCGGCGTGTCCATCGCCTATGTGAGCTTGGACGGCATCGACGAGAAGACTGTGGACCACAGTCGTGGTCGGGAGGGCAGTTTTGCCAAGGCAATGACGGCCATCGACCTCTTCGACGCGCTGCCGAACCCTCGGGTGGTCATTGCGGCGATCCTGCATGCAGAGAATGCTGCGGAGATGCCGCGGCTGCTTCAATTCGTGAAGGACCGTGGGCTGCAGCTTGTGGTGCAGCCGCTGTACCAAAACTTTGGAGACAACGACTACGATCCCGATTGGTACGAGACTGCTGAGCTGTGGCCCAGAACGGATGCTGCACTCGCCGAGATCGACCAGGCCGTCGATGTGCTGGTTAGTGAGCGCCTCCGGGGCGGCGCAGTGTGCAATCCTGTCGGTCAGATAGCAGCGTTCAAGCAGCACTTCCGGTCGCCGGGAGTGGACAATGGGCACCAGTGTAGAGCGGGACACTCCGACCTCTCCATCGATGCACTCGGTAACATTCGGATGTGCTACTTCCTCGACCCCGTGGCCACTGTCTTCGACAAGACGCCGCTGCCCTTGGTCTGGGATGGGGCAACCACCCTGCGTCGGCGCTGGGAAGTGAGCCGCTGCGATCGGGCCTGCAACCTACTGAACTGCAACTTCGAGCGGGTCGGTCCGTGAGTGATGAGATCCCAGAGCAGCCGCCAGCGGCGCCCACCGAAGCCGAGGGCGCCAAGGACGCGCGTAAGCCGGATTACGAACGCTTTCATGACTGGGTAAAGGAAGGCTATCGGGAGGGGCGTCGTCGAGAGACTCGTCCGTTCTTGAGGATGGTGGCGTTGCTGGTCATCATTGTGTGTTTGGCTTGGGGGTCCACTAAACCCCACACGGTGAAGTCTGCGCTCATCGGGGGTGAACACCCGCGGACGCCGATTCCGGTCGGCATCTCCGCCGGTGAAGCACCGGCCTGGACCGTCGAGAATGTCCAGGCGACCGTCGAGGCAGTCAAGCCCGTCGCGGCCGAGTGCCTCGAGGGCTGGTCGGGAATGGCCATGAACGACGACGGTCAGGTTGTGGTCGAGGTGGTGCTCAGCCCGGAGGGTCCAGAAGAAGCGGCCCTCTATGACCAAGTGGGGGAGACCCCTTCGGCGGTGGCGGAGTGCTTGGGCGCCGCACTCGGATCCGTGTCGTGGCCACTCCCGTCGCAGCGAGAATCTCTGCCCTTCCCCATTGTGGGCGGATAAAAAAAACCCCGAGAGGCGCGGACCGTTCTGGTCCTCACTGCGGACTTCTTGCCGCCCGGGAAGTGCTACCCGGTGCCTCTCGAGGTTCGGTGATGACCGGGATTAGCCGGTCGTCCTCTGACTTCGTGGGTTGCCCCACATCCAGAATCAGAGGTTGGTTCCAGCTATGTCGCCATCACCTGGCATAGCACGTAGGGATTAAACACTGGATCACCTCCTTTTTTCTGGTGCGGGTTGTGGAGATTGCAGGTCCCGACCTGCCGCTCGTGACAGCCACCAGTACAGCACGAACGTGGAGCGTCGCCGTCCGGCGAGACTCAACCGAACAGGGCTGCTGACCCGATTCGGGCGACCCGATGTTTCAGAATGAAGCACCATGAGGTGGGTCACGTTCTCATGGTACCGCTCGCCAATCGGGACCCCCAAGCGTTATTTTTATTCCATGCCAAGCATGTCAGATCTGTCCCCCGATGAGCTCATCAAATCAGCCCTGGAATTCCCGGAGGCTGCAGCCGAGCTCGAGCGGCGCTACGGATCAGACAAGGCCATTCTGGTGGTGGACTTTAGTGAGATGCGGGCACGGACGGATGCCTTCGGGATCATTCATGCTCTGGCGACGGTTCGGGCTGCGCTCGATGCCTACAGACCCGCCCTCTCGGCCCACTCAGGAGCTGAGGTCAAGACGGTCGCCGACACGCTGTTCGCGAGCTTTGATACACCAACCGCCGCGCTGGCGGCCGCGCTGGATGGTCACGTACGGATGGTGGCCTTCAATGTCGGACGAGTGGGTGACATCAACTCAGGTGTGCCGGGCGCACCGATTCATCCAAGGACCGGACTGGGTTTTGGGTCCGTTCTCGTGCTCCCAGGGACGATCTACGGTGCCGAGGTGAACCGTGCCTTCACGCTCGGCGAGGACGTTGGTCGGGATGGGGAAATTCTGGCGTCCGACTGTTTCGCCTCAGCGCTGGGTGCACCTCCGGTGGGCGTGGGCGTGCATGCCAGTCCACATGACCGCTCGGAGGCTGCTGGGTTCAGCTTTCATGTGTACACCGACTACCGATGACCAGAGGCTCTGTAAACCAAGGTGCTTTGTGAGGTTGACAGCGCCTCGCGGTGGGCTACCAGCCACCGGTGAGGAGGTCTCATGGAACTGGACTGGAATCAGATTGTTGCGCGAGGAAAGTCGGGCATTGGCGTGAGCGAGGCCGAGGCGCTGGCCATCACCGAGCTTCGGGAGACTGACGAACTCATCGCCCTTCTGGAGGCCGCCGAGGCTGTTCGCTTCCACCACAAGGGCAACAAGGTCAACACCTGCGGCATCACCAATGCCAAGTCAGGTCGCTGCCCTGAGAAATGCAATTTCTGCTCTCAGTCAGCGCATTTCTCGACCGAGGCCCCCAAGTTCACCACCAAGGCCGCCGACACCATTGTGGCGGAGGCCGAGGCGGCATTCGAGGGTGGTGTTCGGGAGTTCTCCATTGTGATGGCTGGCCGTCAGATTAGCTCCGAGGCCGACCTCAGTACGCTCGAGAATGCCTTCACACGCATTCGTGAAAAGACGGGCATGCAGACTTGCGCGAGCCTGGGGCTCATGAGCAAGGACAACCTGGCTCGTCTTCAAGCGTCTGGCATGCAGTCCATGCACCACAACCTTGAGACCGCGCGCAGCTATCATGATCAGATCGTCGAGACGCACTCGTATGATGATGAGGTCGAGACCCTCCGCAACGCCAAGTCATTGGGCATGTACGTGTGCTCCGGCGGTATCTTTGGCATGGGTGAGTCCTGGGCGCACCGGGTCGAGATGGCCATTGATCTTCGTGATATCGACGTCGACTCGGTCCCCATCAACTTCTTGAATCCGCGGCCTGGCACGCCCTTGGCTGAGAAGAACGATCTCACGCCGGTCGACTGTCTCAAGATCATTGCGCTGTATCGGCTGGTTCTGCCCACCAAGGACATTCTTGTCTGTGGCGGCCGAGAGATGAACCTGCTGGACGAGCAGTCGAACATGTTCAAGGCCGGGGCCAACGGCTTGATGATGGGCAACTATCTGACCACATCTGGCCTCGACCGAGACCACGACTTTGATCTCATCGAGTCTCTCGGCATGTCGATTCGTCCGCCTCCTCATGCGCCGCACCCACCCTCCGTTCCTCACGGTATTCGTGAGGCAGGCACGGATCTCGCGGGCCTTGAGGGCAAGGAATTGGCGGAACCACGGCAGTGAGCCGGTATGCCTCCATCGAGGCTGAGGTTGCTGCTGTAGAGGCCCGCGGGCTCCGACGCACGCTTCGGCCCCTACAGATGACCGACGCGGTCACGGGACTGCTCGACGGTCGGTCGGTCACGGTCTTCTGCTCCAATGACTATCTTGGGCTCGCCAATCACCCCGACGTGGCGAAGGCAGGCGGTGGCTCGGGATCGAGTCGGCTCATCAGCGGTAACCGCCTGTCGCACGAGGCCCTCGAGGAACGGCTGAGTGTGCTGTACGGGCGCCCAGCCACCCTGTTTTCCAGCGGCTATCACGCCAACCTGGCGTTGATGAGTACGGTCCTCGGAGTCGGAGACACTGTGGCCTCGGATGCGCTGAACCACGCCAGCATCATCGATGGCTTGAGGTTGTCCAAGGCTGAGCGGGTCATCATGTCTCATGGCGACCCGAGCGCTCTACCCAAGCACGCAAAGATGGCCGTCGTGGAGGGTCTCTATTCGATGGATGGAGATGTCCTACCGCTCGAGGCCTACACGGGTGATCACTGGTTGGCTGTGGATGAGGCGCATGCCTTCGGTGTGCTTGGACCCGACGGACGCGGCGCTGCGGCTGACCAAGGCGTTCAGCCCGACTTTGTGGTGGGGACGCTGGGCAAAGCCATCGGCGCATATGGGGCGTTTGTGATCGGTCCGCCGAGCCTCCGAGAGCTGCTGTTGAGTCGTGGACGCGCCTTCATCTTTACGACCGGACTTCCAGAGGGCATCGTGCGACAGGCCATGGCAGGCCTCGATCTCGCAGACGCAGAGCGGCGTGCGCGGCTTGCGGACCGAGTCCACCGATTGCGCAGGGGGCTCGCGGACCTCGGAGTTGAGGCGCTGGGCGAGCATCATGTGGTTCCCATCGTCCTCGGAGATCGGACCATGGCCGTTGCTGAGCGACTCCTCGAGCGGGGCTTCTGGGCTGCGGGCATCCGAGCACCGACGGTCCCCGCCGGACAGGAACGGATTCGAATCACGTGCTCATCGGAGCACACATCGCTTCAGATCGACCAGCTGCTGTCGGCTCTGGAACAGACCCTCAAGGAGCTTCCATGACCGACCCTAAGACCCTCCATCAGTGGGACTTTGAGCACGTCTGGCATCCCTTTACTCAGGCCACTGAGTGGGAAGCTGCTGGCGAGCCCCTGATTGTCGAGCGCGCGGAGGGCTGCACCCTCATCGACGTCCATGGTCGTCGCTATCTGGATGGCATCTCGAGCCTGTGGACCAACGTCCATGGTCACACCCATCCAGCCATCAACGCGGCCTTGAAGGCTCAACTCGACGCCATCTCGCACAGCACATTGCTGGGTCAGGCGGGTGTCCCGAGCATTGTCTTGGCCAAGCGGATTTCGGATTTGTTGGGTCGAATTCCTGGGGATGGGGAGCCGCTGACTCGGACGTTCTACTCGGATTCGGGCTCGACGGCAGTCGAGGTCGCGCTCAAGATGGCGTTTCAGTATCACCAGCAGACTGGCCAAACTCGACGACATCGCTTTGCCGCCCTGAGTGACGCCTACCATGGCGACACGATCGGATCGGTCAGCGTGGGGGGAATTGATCTCTTTCACGAGATCTACCGACCCATGCTCTTTGATGCAGTACGCATTCCAGCACCTGATCACGCGACGGTCGATGAAGAGGCTCCCTGTATCGAGGCCGCTGAGGCGCTCTTTGCCGCTCACGGTGACGAACTCGCAGCACTCGTGGTCGAGCCGCTTGTGCAAGGCGCTGCTGGGATGCGAATGCACTCAGCAGACTACCTCCGACGGATCATTGAGATGGCGCAAGATGCCGGTGCCTTGGTGATTGTGGACGAGGTCGCGGTTGGCTTTGGACGACTCGGCACCATGTTTGCGATGGAGCAGGTTGGTCTCAGACCAGACATCATCTGCCTCGCAAAGGGAATCACGGGTGGGTACGTCCCGCTGGCAGCCACTGTGGTGACGGAGACGGTGTACAGCGCCTTTCGCGGCCCCTACACAGACCACAGGACCCTCTTTCATGGCCACACCTACACAGGCAATGCGCTGGCCTGTGCCTCTGCGCTGGCCTCGCTTGATGTCTTTGAGGATGAGCAGGTCCTATCGGGACTGCCGCCCAAGATAGACGCGCTCAGTCAGGCGCTTGCTGGGCTGCCGGCCAGGCACATCGCGGAGGTGAGGCAACACGGAATGATGTCCGCCGCAGTGCTCAAACATGATCTCGGCAGTGAGGCCAGGGTGGGCCACCAAGTGTGCATGGCGGCCAGACATCATGGTGTCGTGGTGCGTCCGCTCGGCGACAGCATCATCTTGGTCCCGCCGCTGGGGATGACCTGCAGCGAGATCGCCACCCTCGGCCAAGCCGTGGGAGCCGCAATCACCGATGTGCTCGGCTAATGACCCTGTAGCTGGGTCTCGATGTCCTTCAGCAGCTGCGCCGCAGGCTGAGTGCGGTGCGTACAGATGCAGCGCTTGTAGGCCTTGAAGAGTTCACCCAAGAAGGGATCGTCAGATGCCTTGTGCTCCAAGGGATCGGCATCGATCACAGGAATCGTCGAGCCGGTGTAGCCGCGCCGATCCAGGATGCCCTTCAGGCCTCGAACCAGTAGAGCGTCCGCGTCGGCCTCTCCCCGCGCTCGAAGCTCCAAATACATCCGCCAGAGATTACTCTCCGGTAGCGTCGCGCAGCCGTGCGCCTGTCGGACGCTCAGACGCATCTCTCTCTTGAGTTCCCGCGAGCTCGCGGCCTTCATCATCGCTTGCATATCCCCTCCACCCAGGTCTGCTCCTTCGGCGACCCGAGTGTTGAAGCTCCCCAGCATCAACAGGTCGGCCGAACGAAATGCAGTGTAGCATGAGGGGGTTAGTGGACCCCGAGTACTGGCAGGACATGGTTTCTATGCGGCTTTTTACACCCTTCCAAGGATCTGATCACGCTGGCGCGCTGAGCTACAACTGGTGTCTCAACCGGATGGCTCGTGCGGTCACGGTGCTGACGGTCATCGGTCTCGGTTCAGGATGTGCGGGTGCCCGATATGACCGGGGGAGCAGTGCATTTGATTCAGCGCATGCACCGGTCCACCTCGTGGCTGCCGATGCGCTCCATGCTGACATGGTCAGCGTCTTGATCACTGTTCGCGCAGGGAGTGCGCACGACCCAGTCGGGTTCGCAGGCCTCTCTTGGGCCACGGCACACGCCATCGGCGAGCGAGGGGGTCAGGCGCTCGAGGGTGTCGGTGGCCGCATCAGCGTCACCGTCGACAAAGAGCTGGTGTCTTTTCACCTGGAAGCGCCAGCTGTAGCGGAGTCGGCACTGTCGGCCGCAGTCACTCAGATGTTCGACCTGTCGAGTCTCGACGATGCAGACCTACAGGATCGCAAGGCGGCTGGCGCACAGTGGCTCACTGATGGTCTCGCCACCGATGCTGGACGACTGGCAGACGCCGCCTTCGAACGCTGGATTTTTGAGGGGCACCCCTATGCACTGCCAGTGGAGGGTCGTGCGTCGGGACTGGATGTGGTTGATGCTGCGGCCGTACAGCGGTTTCAGGCTGCGCGATATGGTCGACCCTCGACCAGTCTTGAGGTCCGTGGGGCCAAGCAACCCGATGTCATACAGGGTGCGATGTCGTCTGCCCCGCCGCAGCTCTATGTTGATGTGACACCCCGACCGGTCCCTCCAGTCAAGAGTCACGAGGTCCTTGTGGTTCATCACGACGTTGCGACTACGGCGTTGGTCCTCGGGCATCCATTGCGAATCCGTCCCAGGCACGCGGACTGGTTGGCGCTGGTGGTCGGTCTCTCTGCGCTCAGTGAAGATCCGAGCTCAGCGCTGGACGGATACATCGTGCGGGAAGACGCAGCCTTTCGGATGCGCTTCTCCAGCGATCAACCTCAGGCCGGATCGGTTCTCTTTGACGCCGCCATGTCTGAAGCATCCGCCTTCGTGGGTCGTGGACTCAGTGAAGCCCAACTCTCCGCCGCACAATCAGCGATGATTGCTGGCCTCGAGTCGCCAGCGGTGTTCGGTGCCAGCTCTCGCTCGCGGCTCATGGGGAGATCAAAACCCGCTGTGCTCGCTGAGGCGATTCGCGCCGTGACCCTCGACCACGTCAACGCGGCGCTCGCCGAGCACGTTGACCCCGGTGCCCTTCGCGTCGTCTTGGTGGGCAAGCCCGACGCCTTCGATGGGCTGACCTTTGAGACGGCCCACACCGTGCACGGTGCGGGACTGTTCGAGTGAGCTTGGCTGCCGCGTGGTAGGCTGAGGTACCTCAGGAGACGCCATGGAATCGGAAGACTTGGTGGGCATGGATAGGCTCGCGCGGTCCTTTGCGCGCCAGATTGCCCGGATGCGGTCCCCCTGTATGATCGCAGTCCACGGGGCTCCCGGCAGTGCGAAGCGAGACTTCCTGAAGAGCTTGTCGAGCTTGGTGACGGACCCACGGGCACTGGGCTTGATGCCCGGTCGGGAGCTGTACCCGGAAGTCGTGTGGTTCGATGCATGGTCATACGCCAAGCAGGGCAATGTGCTGGCCGGGCTGGTCGCACGTGTGGCCCGCCTCGGACCTGGTGGTGCCGCCATGCAGGAACGCTCGAGGGATGTGATCGCACAACTCAATCGGCTCGACTTGTCGGACGGCAACCCGGAATCCCCAGGGCCTGCGCTGACCGATGGAGAAATGGAGCCTGTGGACCGCCTACAGCGTGGATTTGCCGGCGTTGTTCAGAGCGTACGATCTGGCCGTCCAGGTAAGCTGATCATCTGTGTTGAAGGGCTCGACAGGCTGCGTCCAGACGTTCGCTGGCAGATTCTGGATGGCATTCGTCTGATGTTGGGTGGTGGTGCCGAAGTTGCGGTGTTGGTGGCCATCGGCGGTCAGGCTGCGGCGATGGCGGCCAGGCATGCGGAGGGGGATCTTCCAGGGTCCAGCATCGATCAGGTCTTGATGGACCTCTTTGACCTCTCACTGACGGTCCCGAGCCTCGAGGTTCGGCGCATCGGCTCCATGCTCCAGCGTCACTTGGGCACAGACGAGGCGATGCTTCGACGTGCGTTTGGTCCCGACGCAGTGCGGGGTCTCGCCGCTGCGGTGGCCCATCGTCCGCTCGGCTCACCCCGTCTGGTTGTTCGTCTGGTCTCTCGGGTTCTTATGCTTGCGGAGTACGCACTTGAGGCCAACCATCAGCGGGAACTCACCGAGGCTCAGTGGTGCTGGGTCATCGTCTCTGAACGATGGCCATCATTCCGGCGCTTCATGATTCGAGGTGGTCGTCGTCGTTGGTCAGGTCTGAGCGTGGCGGTCGGCGCGCTCGCTGGAGGGCAAGGCTACGGCTCGGTGGGTGGCGACAGCGAAATCGGGCAGATGCTGAGCAACGACCCCGTCTTGGCTGAATACCTGAATCGGCATGCCGCCGGCTTCGAGCGAGATGCCGATGGCATCCTCTGGCTGGAGAACCTGCTTCTGGCTGCGGGTCTGTAGGCGTCGTGTCTCGTCGTGCCCTTGGTATGGCGGCAGGAAAGCTGGTCCTCAGTGCGGCGTCCGTGATCAAACCCATTGTGCCCAAGCGACTCCGTCGTGCGTTGGACGACCGGTTCTTTGGGGCGGTCTTCCAGGTCACTCGGGTCACGAACGATAATTACGACTCATCGACCCGTGAAGTGCCGGCAGCATTGGATGAGAACGGATAGCAAGCCCGCCAGAGCGAGGGACTCATGTTTGGTGAACGGATGGCTGCCGCGGTGCGTGAGGTCGGTAACTGTGCTGTGGTCGGGCTTGACCCCCACTTGGACAAGCTGCCTGCACCGTTTCGGGAGCGATATGATGGTCGGTCTGGTCTGGATTTTCGGGTCGAGGCCGCTCAAGCTGTGCTGGAGTTCAACCGGATTGTGATCGATGCCATCGCCGGAACTGTGTGCGCGATCAAGCCGCAGTACGCGTTCTACGAGGCCTTGGGATCCCCTGGATTTGCTGCCCTCGAGGAAACCTGCGATCTGGCCCGAGCGCGGAACCTGATCATCATCGCGGATGCCAAACGGGGAGATATCGCCTCCACTGCGGCGGCGTATGCTCGCTCCATCCTGACTCCCGATGGCCCGTTTGCTGCGGATGCGGTGACGGTGAATCCATGGATGGGTGCGGATACGCTCGACCCGTTCATCGATGTCTGTGCAGCCACGGGTGGCGGGATCTTTGTACTCGTGCGCACCACCAACCCCGGTAGTGCCCTATTACAGCACCATGGTGAGCCTGCCGCCGCGCACGTTGTGGCCCAGGTTCTCGCGGATAAGGGCGCCTCGCTCACCGGTGAGAGCGGCATGTCGAGCATTGGTGCCGTCGTCGGTGCAATGACCGGAGATGAGGCCAAGACACTGCGCGAGATGATGCCTGGTGCCTGGTACCTGGTTCCTGGTGTGGGTGCCCAGGGCGGCTCAGCCACGGATGCGGTTGCGGGTCAGAGGTCGGATGGACTGGGATGTCTGGTGAACTCGAGTCGTGGTGTGCTCTATGCGCCTGAACTCGAGCGCGCTGTTTACGATGATGACCCAGGTGCATGGATTGCAGCCGCGGCCAAGGCTCACGCAGAGCGCTTCTCTGCTTGAGTCGAGTCAGGTACTGGAAATTTAGGGCGCAGGCGACACGGATCGGAATAGGGGCTCGGTCATGAATATCCTCGTTACTGGCGGCTCAAGAGGCATTGGTCGCGCCATCTGTGTGGCGCTCGCTGCACCTGGTCGCACCATCCTGATCAACTATCTGCGCAATGACAAGGCCGCGGAAGAGACTGCCGCGATGGTGCGGGAACTCGGAGCTGAGGCGCGCGTTGTCCAGGCAAATGTTCGTTCTGAGGCGGATCTCAAGGTGTTGGCCGAGGCCATGAACCCTGTGGATGTCCTGGTCCACAACGCCGCAGTGGGTGCATTGCGTCCATTCGATAAGATGCGCACCAACCACTGGGACCTCACCATCGAGAGTTCCTTGCGGCCGTTTTGGCTTCTCACCAAGCTGGTCACCCTCTCCGAAGGGGCATCGGTCATTGGGCTCTCCTCGCTGGGGTCTCGTCGCTTCACGCCCGGCTATGCCGCCATGGGCGCCGCGAAGGGCGGCCTCGAGGCGCTGACGCGGCAGCTGGCAGTGGAGCTTGCGCCACAGAAGGTTCGGGTGAATACGGTCTGTGGTGGTCTGATTGAGACCGAGACGCTGGACTACTTCCCGGACAAAGATCAGCTCATCAAGTACGCGGTCGAGTACACCCCCTTGAAGCGTCTGGTCAGCCTGAAGACCTCGCACGCGTCGTGCGCTTCTTGGTCGGTGAGGACGCCGCCTGGATTACTGGGCAGGTCATTGTTGCGGACGGCGGCTTCTCTATTCAGTAGCACTCGCTTCCCGCCGTCAGGAACCGCCTGGGTTAGACTCCCCCCCTGGAGGTGGGATGTCCGGTTTGACTGTAGACCTGATGGGGCGAACAGCCCTCGTGTGTGGGGCATCTGCCGGCATTGGGCGCGCAACGGCGCTCGCATTGGCCGCATCGGGTGCGTCTGTTGTGGCGCTGGCCCGGCGAGCCGACCGGCTGGAGGCGCTGCTTCCGGAGCTTGAGGCTGCGGGTGCCCCCAGTGCTCGGGCACTGGTGGCTGACCTGGATGACACCGATGGCCTTCGGTCAGCGGTTGCGGGTCTCGATGCCCAGATCCTGATCAACAACACAGGGGGACCACCCGCTGGAAAGCTCACGGAGGCGGCTCCCGATGCGTTGGCCGCAGCCTTCCGTCGTCATGTGATCGGTGGCCAGACCCTGCTTCAGGCGGTGCTGCCGGCGATGCAGGCGAGTGGCTACGGTCGCATCATCAATGTGCTCTCGACATCGGTTCGAGAGCCCATTCCGAACCTGGGCGTCAGCAACACCATTCGGGGTGCGATGGCCAGCTGGGCCAAGAGCTTGTCCAAGGAGCTTGGTCCCGGCATCACCATCAACAATGTCCTCCCTGGCTTCACCGACACCGAACGACTCTCGAGTCTGAAGGCCGCAGTCGCAGGACGAACAGGGCAGACGGAGGAGCAGGTGATGGCAGGCTGGATCGGACGTGTCCCTGAGGGGCGTCTTGGGCGACCAGAGGAGCTTGCCCACGCCATCACGTTCCTTGTCTCCCCAGCAGGCGCCTACATCCGCGGTCAGAGCTTGGCTGTCGACGGTGGGCGACTGAACACAATTTAGGGCGAAGCCATGCAATTCGACATCTTCTTCTCGATCTCCCAGACACCTGTCGATGGGGTCACGCCGTCCGAAGCATCCATGTTCTCGAATTTCTTCGAGCAAGTGGAGGCCGCCGATACGCTGGGCTTCGGCACAGCCTGGGTCGCGGAGTCGCACCTCTCCACCGAGGTTCAGAAGCAGCACGCGAACGCTGTTGTGCCTCACTGGCAGGGTGAGATCGGATTGAACACAGACATCTTTCAGATGGCGCACGCTGTGTTTCGACGGACCAAGAACATCAACGTGGGCTCCGCCGTGATGAACCTGGTCTGTAACGGTGGACCCATCGCTCGCGCTGAGCAGATTGCCGCCTTCTGCTCTCTGCACGGGATGGACCCAGAAGAGCAGCGACGACTGTGCATCGGATTCTCTGCGGGACGGTTCCAGTTCATGAACCGGGCGTACGGAATCACACCCCGAAATGACGTCGAGGCTGCGGCCTGGCCTGCGCTCCGAGGTCAGGTCTTTGCGGAGGCCTGCGAGATCTTTCTGCGACTGGTTCGGGGAGAGACGCTGTCGAGCGCCGACGTCCGTGAGACTCGACTCAGTCGCGCCAACTTTCGGTCCGATGAGGACTGGGATCGGGTCAAGGCGGCGGCTGGGGATCTGACCGCTGAGACCATCCAGATCGATCGTCGGTGGGACTTCGATGTGTTGAAAATAGTGCCCACGGAGTGGCGTCGAGGACTCCTCGAATTGATCATTGGGAGTCACGATCCTCGCCTGCAGGAAGATGTAAATCAGTACATGCCGGTGAAGGTGTTCAACCTCTCAATCACGCAGCCTGAGGTCATCGACGCGACCCATGAGCGGATGTCTCGCTGTTACCACCCCGATGGTGGACCCTGGACGCGACCGGATATGCCGAGGACGGTCATGGTCTTCATCAATGAGCAGCCTGGATTGACGCCGAGTCAGCGAAGTGCGGCGGCTCATGAGGAAGCGAAGGCTGCGCTCGGTGCGTACTGGACTGCGCTGGAGGGAACGCTCGACCCATCCAAGGTCGAGCGAGCAGCGAACAACGCCATCATCGGTAATGCTGCCGAGATCGCAGAGCAGATCAAAGCCCGCTTCCATCCAGACGACCGTCTGATGCTCTGGTTTGACTTCTTCAACCACGACTCCGCGCGTGTCGTGGCCAACATGGAAGCCTTCAAGCACCAAGTCATTCCCAAGGTGAACGCATGAGTGATCAACCCTCATCGGTCGCCCCGGGTCGCCCGGGAGCGGAGGTCTTTCCGGACAGTCCTCTGGGTGAAGATGTCGAGGGCATCCCGACGGGGCGCGCCGTCGACTGGGAGCCGTTGGTTGACTACCGCCGCAATGGCGTGTCTGAGACAACAATTCACGGTGCCGTCGCCTGGGCCTCGGGGGATCAGCTCATCCACAGCTTCGGCGGTCATGTTCTCTGCTACGGGCGGAGCATGATGAAGCCCATCACGATGAAGATCTTTGCTGATGACTTGGCTGACCAGCTGAACTGGAAGCAGAAGGCCATATCAGTCGCCAGCCACAATGGTGACACCGAGCACGTCGCCACTGCGCAGTCCATCCTTGCCGAGGAAGAGTGGGGACTGATGCAGACTCCTCTCGATGTACCGCTCATTCAGTTCGGTCGGCAGGTTCGTCGCAAGCGCCGCTGGTACCACACCTGCTCCGGAGAGCACGCCGCCATCCTTCGCGGGTGTCGTGTTCGGGGGTGGGATCGGGTGGGCTATACCCTGCCTCATCACCCGCTCTTGCCAGCGTTTATCGACGTCCTGCGGCGGACCCTCGGACCAGACTGGACCCCCAAGCGAGTGGCGCGGGATGGATGTGGCTTGCCCACGGTGTCCAACACGGTGTCTGAGCTGGCATTGCTCTATGCCCGCCTTGTCGTAGAGAAAGACCAGGACTGGATCTGGGAGGCAATGACACGCAACCCCGATCTGGTGGGTGGCTTCAATCGTCTCGATTCCACCATCATCAAGGCGAGTAATGGACGCGTCATCGCAAAGGAGGGGGCTGATGGCTTGCTCGGCATGGCGGTAGAGCACCCCGACTACCCGGATGGGCTCGGCATCGTGGTCAAGATCGCTCATGGCTGGAACTCTGGGGCCACTTGGTTTGTGGCGCGCGCCGTCCTGGGTGTACTCGGCATAGAGCTGCGGAATCCGTATCCTTTGCACAGACAGAAGGCATTCATCGTCCCAGGTGTGGTGCCTGGGAACCTGGCGGACAAGCTGGCCAGCATCCCGACCTGGGATGAATGGGATCCGGACGACGACCGCTGGTACTACGAGTGGTCCAAGTATCTGGAAGGACGGCAAGGATGACACAAGCACTGACAAACATCATCGCGGGAGACATGGCGCCGTCGGTGAGTGGGGAGACGCTCGACAATCGCTCGAGTGTCACGGGCGAGGTGCTCTGTACGATACCGCGCTCGAACGCGGACGATGTCTCTCGTGCGGTACAGGCGGCCAGTGCGGCTCGTCGGGGTCCGTGGGCTGACTGGACGGTGGCAGAACGCGCGGATTGCCTTGATGCTGTGGCGGACGTCATCACCGAGCGACTCGAAGAGATTGCTGGACTCGAGTCTCGCGATACCGGCAAGCCCTATCGCCTCGCTGCCACAGTGGATGTGCCTCGGGCCATCGCCAACTTCCGATTCTTTGCTTCTGCTGTTCGACAGCACCACGATGGCTTTCATGAGATGGCCGGGGCACTCAACTACACGCTTCGGCGTCCAGTCGGAACGGTTGGGCTCATCACGCCGTGGAACCTCCCGCTCTACCTCCTCAGCTGGAAGACTGCGCCTGCGCTTGCGATGGGCAACACCATTGTGGCCAAGCCGTCAGAGATGACGCCGATGACGGCCTCAGTTCTCGGCGAGATCCTTCATGAGATCGGACTACCTCCCGGTGTGTTCAACCTCGTCCACGGACTCGGAGGTGAGGTTGGACAGGCGCTCGTGGAGCATCCGGACGTGGGCGGAATCAGCTTCACCGGAGGCACCGCAACGGGAGCGATTGTTGGTCGCACGGCCTCGGAGCGATTCAAGAAGGTCAGCCTTGAGTTGGGCGGCAAGAACGCGACGATCGTCTTTGACGACTGCGACCTCGACAAGGCTGTCGCCGGTGCCGTGCGCGCGGGCTTCGCGAATCAGGGCCAGGTCTGCCTCTGTGGCTCCCGCGTGCTCGTCCAGCGGGGAATCTTTGAGGCCTTCAAGGTGCGCTATGCCGAGGCGGTCTCTGACATGGTGGTGGGGGATCCTGCCGATCCCGAATCCAACCTCGGTGCGCTCATCTCCACCGACCATCGCGACAAGGTCGAGCGCTACATCGCGCTGGCGAAAGAAGAAGGCGGTGAGGTGCTCACGGGCGGCACTCGGCCCGAGCTCGGCGCACCCCTCGATGCGGGCGCATTCCTCCGACCGACTGTCATTGGTGGGCTCTCGATAGATTGCCGAACGGCAACCGAAGAAATCTTCGGGCCAGTCGTGACCCTACACCCCTTCGACGATGAGGCAGATGCCATCCAGATGGCGAACTGTGTGGAGTACGGTCTCGCAGCGAGCGTATGGACGACCAATCTTGGCCGGGCGCACCGCGTGTCGGCTGCACTCGATGTCGGCATGGTCTGGGTCAACACCTGGCTGATGCGTGATCTGCGTGTGCCCTTTGGCGGCGTCAAAGCCAGCGGTGTCGGGCGGGAAGGGGGGCATCACAGCCTGTCTTTCTTCTCAGAGCCCAAGAACGTCTGCATCGCGCTCGATTAGTCAGCCAATCAGTCCCTCAAGGAAACGGCTTGGCCGACACTGACCTCGAGAGTCCCTGCCGTAGTGACTCAAGGTGAGGCTCTGCTTGGCTCGCGTCACCGCGACGTAAAAGACCCGGCGATCCTCCTCGGTGTCGTCATTCTCGATGGCACGCCACATGGGGAATCTCCCGTCGACCATGCCGGGGACGAAGACGTGATCGAACTCGAGTCCTTTGGACTGGTGGATGGTGATGACCCGTACACCCTCCGACTGGTCCAGAAGATCTTGCTCTCGCGCCAGGGCGGTGTTGTCGAGTGCCTTACGGGCCGCCTCAATGGGACCCAAGAGGGGATCGTCCAGCTGTGCAATGCGTGGTGACAGCGACTCAAGGTTGGCCAGTCGAGTTTTGTCGACGCGGCGGCGGTAGAACGCCAGCAGCCCACCCTCGTGCAGGATTCGGTGAATCAGGACACCGGGTCGCTCGCCGAGGGTCGCCCAGCGATCCAGGGTTGAGCGTAGCTTCTCAAATGCTGGTGCATGTTGTTGCATCAGCCCTCGACGGATGACTCTGCTGTGTTGAGCAATGGCTGCGAGGTGGAAGAAGAGGTGGACGGTCGTCTTTACGTCGTCGAGCGCACGGTGGGTGGCCTCGGCTGGCAGTTCGAGCTTCTCGCAGAGATCCCCCAGTCTGTAGCTGTCTTGACGCAGCAGGCGCCGGGCGTAGCGTAGAGAGTCGAAGTGGTCTCCAAAGGTCATCTGTGATCCAACTCGTCCGCTGTGGGCGGTGAGCATGCGAAGATCGAAGCGAACATTGTGGCCGGCCACCGGCGTGTCGCCGATGAAGGCCTGGAATTCACTGAAGACCTCGGTTGGAGGGCGCCCCTCCTCGGCGAGCCTGGCATCGCTGATGCCGTGAACTGCCTCAGAGTCACCCACGGACCCTTCAGGCCGAATCAGTGCCTCGAAGGTCTCCACCATCTCACCGCAGCGCACGCGCACAGCACCGACCTCGATGACCTCGTCATGTTGGGGGTCGACGCCCGTCGTCTCCGTATCCAGGACCACGTACTCCTCGCAGTCCAGACCCCACATCGGGTCGTTTCGCTCGACACTGATGGGGTCGAGGAGATCGACCAGACGAAGCCCTGCTTCGCCGCCGTCCACACGAAGTCGCTCCAGCGTGACCTTACCCACCCCGCGCACCAACTTCAGGGCAATGCGCTGAGCAGCTGCGGGTGCATCTCGGTCGACGACCAACTTCAGGAGTGCCAAGGCGTCCTTGATCTCCATTCGACGAAAGAACTTGAATGACTCAACAGTGGTCGCCGGGACTTGATGGGCATGCAGCGCCTTCGCGATGAGCTCGGTTGTCCAGTTGGCACGCGACAAGATGGCGATGTCTTGGGGCAGAGCGCCCGCACGGATCTTGCCAGCCACTTCTGCTGCGACACCGAGCGCTTCTGAGTCGGGATTCTCGAATGACAGCACCTTGATGGGCTCACCCTCCGGGAGGTTGGCGGCTGGCTGGACCGATGTGGCCCGATCGCTGAGTCGGTCAGCCACCACATTCGCTGCCCTCAGGAGTGATCGGGTTGACCTGAAATTCTCGGTCATGTCGATACGAGTCGCTGGGCCTCTGTCTGCCTCGACTGCCTTGATGATGGCCTGTGGGTTGGAGCCGCGCCAGCCGTAGATTGTCTGGTCAAGATCACCCACAAGGCAGAGGGACTTCGCTCGTGCGGCCATGTGACGGATCACATCGTACTCAGAGAGGTGGGTGTCCTGGACTTCGTCGACCTGGACCCAGTCAAATCGTTGCGCCCACTTGTCTGCGATGGCTGGAAATTCGGTGAGTGCCGCCCTCGCAAGGTAGACCAACCCACCAAAGTCGACTGCGCCGCGTTCACCCAGGGCGCGCAGGTAGCGCTCAGCCCAGGGCTCTGCACTGAATGCAGCGGTGGCATAGCGGTGGAGTGTGGCCTCTCCGATGGATTCCGAAGACATCTCGGCGTGGAGCCTAAACATCGCTTGCCTGGGTTTCTGGACGCCCAGGCTCCCAATCAGCGCCTCGGCATCCTCCTCGTCGTGAATCCAGACTGAAGGGCTGAGACCGATCGCTCGCGCCTCGGTTCGCAGTATCCAGGAGCACAGGCCGTGAAAGGTGTGCACATGCGCCCGACGCGCCGCGATCTCATCTCGCTCGGCGAGGCTCTCGCGCATCCGCTGCGCCGCTCTGTTGGTGAAGGTGAGTGCCAGGATGCGCGCGGGGGCGATGCCCTGATCAATCGCCGTCGCCACCCGCTCAGAGAGGGTGGTGGTCTTCCCGCTGCCGACGGCGGCAAGGACGACGACGGTGTTGTCCGTGCACGTGGCGACCTGGGCTTGGGCCTCTGTGAGCTGCATACTCACTCCATAGCGCGTCAAATGATCCCTGTGGCCTGGACTGAAACCGAATAGAATATTGGCCGCGAGGGATACCCATGTCAGGACGCATTGTTGCCGGGGTCTTAGCGCCCCACCCGCCGCACTTGGTGTACGCGGACAACCCCCCACAGAACGAGCCCAAGGCAGAGTGTGGCTGGGAGACCTTACGGTGGGCCTATGAACGCTTGCGTAAGGATCTCGAGGCCATCGAGTTCGACACCATGGTCGTCCTCAGCCCTCACTGGCAGACCTATGTTGGGCATCACTTCCTGGGTGTGCCCCACTTCAAGTCGCTGAGCGTCGATCCCGTGTTTCCGAATCTCTTTCGGTACCACTACGAACTCGACGTGGACGTCGAGCTGGCGCGTGGAATCTGCGCGGCTGGGGCCGATGCAGGCTTGGTCACCAAGATGATGGAGAACCCCGACTTTCGTGTGGATTACGGCACCATCGTGAGCTGTCATCTCACCCGTCCGGGGTGGGACAAGCCCATCGTTGGTATTTCGTCTTGTCGGTCGGCGTCTTACTACAATGTCGAGGTGATGCAGGCGCAGGCCAAGGCGCTCGCAGAGGCCACAGTCAAGGCGATCGAGGCCAGTGGAAAGCGGGTCGTGTTGCTCGCCTCAAACTCCCTCTCGCATCGGCACTTCACCACCGAGTCTGCCGTCCCGGAAGACATGAGCAAGGAGCACATCATGCATCACGGGCAGTACCTGTGGACATGCGTGCGATTGAGCTGTTGAGACACGGTAAGACCCGTCAGTTCATCGATGAGATGCCCGAGTTTACGGCTCAGGCCATCTCTGAGACGGATGCGGGCGCACTGACTTGGATGCTCCAGGCGCTCGGTATGCCAACTTATGAAGCAGAACTCTATGGCTACGGCACCGTCATTGGTACCGGCAATGCAGTCATGGGCTGGTTCCCGGAGGCCACATGATCGTCAAAGGTCTCATTGTCCCGGGTATTCCACATCCCCTCCTGTGCCCTGACGCCAATGAGGGCTGGGGCAGGCTTCGACAAGGCTTCGAGCAGGCGCGCCAGCAGATCATCGATAGTGGGGCTGAGCGACTCCTGATCTACAGCACCATGTGGCCCTCCGTCATTGGGCATCAGATTCAGGCCGACCCAGAGCCTGAATGGGTTCATGTGGATGAGCTCTTTCATGACTTGGGCTCGATTCCCTATAAATTTCGAATCGACGCGGACTTCAGTCATCGCTTCTGCGAGGCTGCCAAGGGTAGGGGGCTGCAGTCCCGCACAGTGGCCTATCGCGGGTTCCCCATCGACACGGGGAGCGTCGTTGCGTTGAAGCTCCTGAATCCGGACAATCGCATCCCGGCCTCCATTGTCTCGAGCAATGTCTATTCAGACCGCGGCGAGACCCTGGTCCTGGCAAAGGCCGCCCGAGATGCGATTGAGGAAGATGGCAAGAAGACAGCCGTGGTCGTGGTCATGACGCTGTCGAATCGGCTGTTCACAGAGTTCATCGCGCCTGAGAATGATCGCATCCACTCACCCAAGGACGAGGAGTGGAACCAGAAGATCTTGGAGTTCCTTGGTGAGGGCCGGCTCGAGGACGTGGCACAGCTGTCTCGCACCATTCAGGACCAAATTCGGGTCCACAAGGTGGTCAACTTCAAGCCGATGTGGTGGCTGAGTGCGGTCATGGGGCAGCACAACAACTACACCGGAGATGTCCTCGCCTATGCTCCCTTGTTCGGCACGGGCGGTGCAGTGGTGAGCCTCACGCCCGCGGAAGACAGCGCAGGAGACAGAGAGTTCGACGAGGAAAATGTGGAGCACTTCCAGGGTGACCGGTCGGTCCTCGGTGGGATGGATCCGAGTGCCAAGCCGATCACACAGGCCGTGCCCATGGTTCGAGACGTGGCAGAATCCAGCCCGCCAAAGGACGGCCAAAAGGTCAACACAGACACGGCACCGGCTCCCGTCGGTGCGTACCCCCACGCCCGCCGCGAGGGTGACTTGCTCTTCCTGTCAGGCGTTGGTCCAAGACAGCCAGGTACGGACGCCATTCCAGGTGGCCCCATCCGCGATGGGGACGGCTCGCCGCGAGACTACGACGTCACGGCACAGACCGAGGCCGTGATCGAGAACGTTCGACGGATACTCAAGGCTGCGGGGGCATCGCTCGACGATGTCATTGACGTCACTGCCTTCCTGATCAACATGGATCGAGACTTCAAGGACTACAACGCGGTCTACGCCAAGCACTTCACCTCGGTGGGTGCAACACGAACCACGATTGCCATCTCGGCGCTGCCTACGCCGATCGCGGTGGAGTTCAAGGTGGTGGCTCGAGCGCCGGTGTCATGAACGGTCGGATCATCGACATCAGCCCCACGATCAATGCCGACCTGGCGGTCTGGCCGGGGGATACACCGTTCTCTCGCGATGTAAATTTATCCATTGCTGAGGGCGCGAACATCGATCTCTCTGCGATCCGTGGGACGGTTCATCTGGGCGCCCACACCGACGCGCCGAACCACTACACGGCGGGTGGTGCGGGCATCGATGAACGCGATCTGTCCCTGTATCTCGGACCTGCACAGGTCATCTCCGTCGACGTTGAGCCTGGCGCGCGAATCCGTCCCGAGGACTGCCCAGTCGATATTCAGGCGCCACGAGTGTTGTTCAAGACGGGTTCTTATCCAGACCCTACCCACTTCAACGCCGACTTCTGCTCGCTCTCTCCCGCACTCATTGAGAAGCTCGCGGGCGAAGGGGTCCGGCTGGTGGGCATCGATACCCCGAGTATTGACCCTGCAGAGTCCAAAGACCTGCCCAGTCATGCCATGGTTGCCGCACATGATTTGGCCATCCTGGAGGGCATCGTGCTCGACCATGTGGACGATGGTGTGTACACATTAATCGCGCTTCCTCTTCGCATAGAGGGCGCCGATGCCAGCCCGGTCAGGGCGGTTCTTCTGGATGAGGCCTCATGACGATAGCATTGAGCGATCACAACGCGATGCGAGTAGGCAGCGCCGCATTGGCGCGTCCACTGCCGACCCTGAGTGTCCTTGAGGGGCTTGGTTATGGTCTCGTGCCCATCGAATCGCTGCGTGTGCTGAACACGAATCCGCGTGCGCGCTATCCGGATCTACCGCTTCGTAGACTTGCGGATGATGGCATGTACGACGCTGTCATCAGCGGTCCCGACACCACGCTGGTGTTCGGTAAGTACCCAAGGCCCCCTCACGGACCTGTGGTCCGCAACAATGTGTTCGATACAGAGGGCAATGGACGCTCTCACTTCCGAGGGTGTGTGGTCGTCCTGCAGGATGAATCGGTCGTGATGGGGCGCTCGGATGGGGCCAGTCACGTTGACCTCAGGCGACGGTTTTCTCAGCCAGGCAACGCCCTTCGAGACTGCCTCGGTGGCGGTGCGATACTGATCGAGAATGGCCGAAAGGTGTCTCACCGTGACTTGATGGAAGTCCAACTCATCGGCAGCGGTCTGCAGGGTCTGGATGCCCGCTGCATGGCGGAAGATGTCCACACGTTCATGGGGATTCGCAAGGGCAAGGCCTTCGCGGGCTGGTGTATGGGTCGGTCAGCGAGACGGATCCAGGATGACTTCTTTGTCCATGGCTTCGGCACGCTGATCAAATTTGCCTACGGCTCATCCGCGTTCTTTGATGACTGCATCGACCGGATGAACGGCATGAACGGCACAGGCTTCGGCATTTGGCGCGCCTACTGAGCGCGCCTACTTGGCGGCCTCTTCCGTTGGAGTGTCTCCACCCTCGGACTCAGTTGACTCCGTCATCTCAAGCGCGCGGACCAGGAATGCATACTGGTCAGCGACTTGCTCCAGGCGCTTGCTGATCGGTGTTCCACCACCATGCCCAGCTCGGGTCTCGATCCGGATCAGGACGGGGTTCTCGCCTCCGTGGGTGTGCTGAAGCTCGGCTGCGAACTTGTAGCTGTGTGCAGGAACAACGCGGTCGTCATGGTCGGCAGTGACCACCATCGTTGTGGGGTATCTGGTGCCGTCCTTGAGGTTGTGTAGCGGAGAGTAGCCCTTCAGATAGTTGAACATCTCGGGGCTCTCTTCACTGGTTCCGTAGTCGTCTGCCCAAGCCCATCCGATGGTGAACTTGTGGTACCGCAACATGTCGAGCACGCCCACCGCGGGGATGGCCGCACCAAACAGCTCTGGGCGCTGGGTCATGACTGCGCCGACCAGCAGACCACCGTTTGACCCACCCTGAACCGCAAGCTTCTCAGAGCGCGTGTAGCCTTGGTCAATGAGGTACTCCGCGGCAGCGATGAAGTCGTCGAAGACGTTCTGCTTGTTGAGCTTTGTGCCGGCCTTGTGCCACGCCTCGCCATACTCTCCACCACCGCGGATGTTGGCGACTGCGTAGACTCCTCCCATCTCGGCCCAGGCGAGTCGAGACACGGAGAAACCAGGGGTGAGGGCGATGTTGAAGCCCCCATAGCCGTACAGGAGAGTCGGGTTGCTGCCGTCGAGCTCAAGGCCCTTCTTGTAGACCAGAAACATCGGCACTTTGGTGCCATCTTTGCTCTCATAGAAGACTTGCTGAGTCTCGAACTGACTGGGATCAAAGGGGACGTCGGAGGTCTTCCAGAGCTCACCCTCCCCCGAAGTGACGTCGTACTTGTAGATCGTCGTGGGGTCTGTGAATCCGGTGAAGCTGTAGAAAGTCTCGGCCTCGTCAGACTTGCCGCCGAAGCCGTAAGCCGTCCCGATACCGGGCAGCTTGACGTCTCGGACGTGCTGGCCTCTCGGATCGTAGACCTTGACCACGGACTTGGCATCCTCGAGGCGTGAGACAACCAGGTGGCCGCCGACCATGCTGACACTGCGCAGGACGTGTTCCGACTCGGGAATGACCTCGACCCAGTTCGCCTCTTGGGGTGCATCCGGATCGACCATGACGACCTTACCCTTGGGTGCATCCTTGTTGGTCTCAACCCAGATTCGTCGTTGGTCGGGTTGCTTGGGCTCACCGAAGAGTCGAGCCAGCCATCCGCGATCATCTGTGATGACTTCATCGGCGATGACGCTGTAGCTCGCGTCCATCTCGTCGAAGAGCTTGACCACCGTCGCGTCTGCATCTGTCAGGTCCAGTGCGTACAGCGTGTTGCGATCGTCGGTACCTTGCCAGCCGTAGATGTAGAGGGTGGTGCCGGCCTCGTTGATGTATCCGCCGTAGCCCATCTTCGGGTTCTCTGGATTTTCGAAGATCAGGCGATCCTGGTCCTGCGGTGTCCCCATACGGTGGAAGTAGAGCTTCTGGTGCTCGTTGACGCTCTCGAGCTTGTTCTCGGGCTCCGGATAGCGACTGTAGAAGAATCCGTTGTTGTCGTGCGTCCAGCTGGCACCTGAGAACTTCACCCACTTCAGGGTGTCACTCAGATCACGTCCGCTGAGGACGTCTCGGATGTAGACCGTCTGCCAGTCTGAGCCACCATCCGACAGGCCGTATGCCAGCAGACTCCCGTCCTCCGAGAGCGAGGTCAGACGTACGGAGACCGTGCCGTCATCGCTCAGGGTGTTGGGATCGAGTACGGGTCGTGCCTGACCGCTGAGGCTGTCGGCTGTGTAGAGGACGGAGTGATCCTGCAGGCCGTTGTTGTGGCGGAAGAAGTAGCGGTCTCCCTTCTTGGACGGAGCAGAGAATCGCTCGTAGTTCCACAGGACTTCAAGACGGTCCTTGATCGTGGTCCGTGCAGGGATTTCACTGAGGTACGCTGTTGTCAGTGCCACCTGTCCATCGACCCATGCCCGAGTCTCCTCGCTGTCCGGCGCTTCCAACCAGCGGTAGGGGTCTTCGACTTCCACGTCATGGTAGACATCGACCACATCGCCGCGTCGGGCCTCGGGGTAGGTGATGGTGGGTGTATCGGCCTCTTCTGCATGGGCAGGGCCGAAGAGAGAGAGGACAAGCAGTCCGACGAGGCTCATCATGTCGCGAAACCGTAGAAGTCAGGGTTTGAGAGGTCAGGTAGGGTGTCTTTCGGCATCATCACCGTTCGGACGGCCCAGAGGTCTGTGAAGATGCGGACCTTGGCGGTCTTGTCGAGGTAGTCGACCCCGCTGGACCCGCCTGTGCCGACGCGGCGACCGATCATTCGCTCCACCATTCGGGCATGACGATTCCGCCAGATCAGGGTCAGTTCTTCAAGTTCGACAACCGTGTCCAAGAGCAGTCGAGGCCAGGCCAAGAGGGGCAAGGTTCGGTATGACTCGATGAAGAGCAGGCCAGCACGAATTCGCTTCAGCCGAGGCCGGTCAGCTTCATCAGCATCCAGTGCATTCAGGAACTCTCTGGCGGCTGCTTTGGACTCTTCGAAGCGCTTGGTGCTGTCGCCGGACTCCGGCATGCTTGCCATGAGCTTTTCGCACTGGCGATCCATGAATCCGTCGAAGTTGTCCAGGTAGTCGCTGATGAAGCCGTTCACGACGTCTGTGTCTCCATCGTCGGTCGGCATCGAGCCGTGAATGGGTGTCCGATATAGCCACGTCCTGAGCGCTTCCTGAAAGGATGTCTCGGCCTGCACATTCTGCACACGCGCCCACGCATCTGCGCCCGCCTTGCCGGTCTCGGACAGCTTCTCGAGGTGCTCGATCGGATCGACCTTTCCGTACCGCACGCGCTGTCGTCCCTTCATGCCCAGCAGGATTTCCATCTCCCTCATCTGTGATGACTGGAAGCCAGATGCAGGGGTGATCTTTTCTCGGAAGCCGAGGAAATCTTGCGGGGTGAGGGTCTCCATCACTTGGAAGTGATCGACAGCCAGTTCGAGGACGCGATTCACTCGTCTGAGGTGGTGGACAACGTGCGGGACGGTCTCCTCTGCCACCTTCGGTGCACTCAGGTGATCTCGAGCGAGCTTCAGCTCACGGTTCACGATCTTGAACCACAGCTCGAGGGCTTGGTGTACGACGATGAACAACAGCTCGTCTGGGATGAGCTTGGACTCATCATTCTCCAGCCCACCTTGCAGCTTGAGCAACTCTCCAAGCTTTAGGTAGTCCGTGTAATTGGGCACGTCTTCAGCCATGGGGCCCCCTTGTGTCAGCGACAGATAACGCGCCCGAACTACAAGTCCTCTGAGAGCGTACCCTTGCCTCCCTTGATGAACTCTCGGAGGTATCGGAGCTCATGCTTACGGGCCTCATCCGGAGTCCCGACAAAGGCGATCCGCTTCATGTAGACCATCGCCAAGCGATCGGTGATGGTGAAGACCGTATCCATGTCGTGAGTGACCACGATTGATGTCACCCCGAGGCGCTCCTGAAGTGAGAGAATCAGACCATTGATTCGACGAACGTTGACCGGGTCGAGGCCCGTGGTGGGTTCGTCATAGAGGATGACCTCAGGCTCGATGGCGATGGACCGTGCGAGACCCACTCGCTTTTTCATTCCACCGGAGAGCTCAGCAGGCTTGAGCTTCTGAATTCCCGGCATGTCCACCATCTCGAGTACCTCCGCGACGCGCTTGTCCATCTGGGCGGGAGTGCCCCAAGCGTGCTCGATGAGCGGGTACTTGATGTTTTCCTCGACGGTCATCGAGTCGAAGAGTGCAGCCCCCTGAAACAGCATGGCGATTCGACTTCGGAGGTGAAGTAAGCCTTTCTCGTTGAGGGTCGAAATGTCATCACCGAAGGCTGTTATCGAACCTGCATCGGGCTGGAGAAGTCCGATCAGGAGCTTCAAGCAGACGCTCTTCCCCACACCTGAGCCACCGATGATGGTCAGGGTTTCGCCACGGTGGACATCCAGGTTGAGTGACTCGTAGACCTGGTTGTTGCCGAAGGCCTTGGCAATGCCTCGGAAGGAGATGATGGTCTCAGCCATAGATTGCCAGGAAGATACGGGTGAGTGCGAAGTCGGAGACCAGGATCGCGATCGAGAGGTAGACCACGGTTCGGGTCGTGGCGATGCCGACTCCTTCCGTGCCACCATAGGTCTTCAGGCCGTTCCAGCACCCGATGATGCCGATCAGGTAGCCGAAGAAGACGCTCTTGGAGAGGCCGTGGAGCAGGTCGACGATTTCAAGGGTCTCGATGGTCTGCTCCCAGACAAAGCGTCCGGTCACGCCGACCTCGACCATGGTGATGATGCCTCCGCCGAAGCAGCCGACGATGTCCGCAACGATGGTGAGCAGCGGTAGTGCGATGGTCATGGCGAGCACCCGTGGCATCACGAGCTTTCGAACCGGGTCTGCACCCAAGGCCTTGATGGCATCCACCTGCTCTGTGACGTTCATACTGCCGATCTCGGCGGTGTACCCAGACCCCACGCGTCCGCCGACCAAGAGGGCAGTCAAGACTGGGCCGAGCTCACGCACAATGCCGAGGCAGACCACCTTGGGGGTGTACATCGATGCCCCGAATGGCTCGAGTCCGATGGCGAATTGCAGGGACAGGACCATCCCGGTGAAGCCTGCGGCGAGGATGGTGATCGACCACGAGTCGATGCCACCGAGAACAATCTGGTGGTTGATCAGCTTCCACTCGAACGGACCCTTGAACAGCTCGCGGATGGCCGCTCGAGTCAGGTAGGTGATCTCGCCAATGGCCGCGAAGAACTCCTTATGGTGCGCGGAGAGGTTGAACATCAGTTCTTGAAGCCCCTCAGGACGCGGCGGAAGCCCGTCATCTCTCCATCAAAAGCAGTGGGGCTGGTGATGTAGAGTGCGTCGTATATGCAGCTGTTCTTCTTGATGACCACTGCACTGAGTTGCACGGCTACGCCATCGATTTCGCCGTTGTATACACGCATCAGGGCTGTTCGACCGCCCAGGTTCAGTGTCTCCTCACGCAGCGGATCGCCGTTGGCCATCCCGAAGGTGAGGTGAGTGATCAGGTCATCGAGGGGCTTGTCCTCGAACCGAGCTTTACAGTTGGAGTCAAAGTAGATGGTCGCACCAGACTCTCGATTGAACCAGGCGCGATCCGCTCCACCAGGGGCGACCTTTGACCAACCCTTGCCTGGTGTGCCCGTCCTGTAGCGACCCTCTTGTGCCGTAGGGTCACCCTTGGCCAGCGGCTGATGCTTCGAGCCGCAGCCGACGAGCGCGACGAGTAGGAGTAGTCGCATCACGAAACGGTCTCTCCGCGATGGGCTGCATCTTCTTCCTCCGTGATTCGCAGGAAGACAGCCTCGAGGTCTTTGTCACCAGAGTTCATCAGGGTGTCTACCTCACCGAGCGCAACGATTCGACCCTTGTACAGGATGGCCACCCGGTCACAGACCTCCTGGGCCACATCGAGTGAGTGGGTGGAGAGGAACACGGTGCGCCCCGACCGAGCGAGGGTGCGGAAGAGGTCCTTGATTCGACGTGCACCGTGCGGGTCCAGTCCAACCATCGGTTCGTCTACGATGAGAACAGGAGGATCGTGTAGGACCGCTGCAGACAGCACCAGTCGCTGCTTCATGCCGTGGCTGTACGCCTCAATGAGTTCGTCTGCGCGGTCGAGGAGTCCGTTGTCGTCGAGCACCGTCACAGATTTCTCTGCGATGGCCGCCTCCGTCATCCCATAGATGCCGCCGATGAAGGCCAGAAACTCGCGCGCAGTCAACTTCTCGTAGGTGAAGGGG